>Ga0209317_1000473_pt1 | contig 47531 bp, 41 predicted proteins | sample RifGroB2_FD_183994 | JGI IMG/M metagenome (GOLD analysis project Ga0209317, IMG submission 183994) | Soil microbial communities from Rifle, Colorado, USA - Groundwater B2 (SPAdes) (version 2) | ecosystem: Environmental > Terrestrial > Soil > Unclassified | place: Rifle, Colorado | collected... | reverse complement strand
AACCTCAATGCGATTCTATATTGCACGAGCAGCAGCGATTTCAGCAATCTCGTTCCCAGGTCGTTATAGGTGAACAATTTCCCGAGGCCGGTTATCGTTATGAAGATATGCTCCACTCCCGATACTCGCGCGGCAAGGGTTCCGAAAATTGCCGGCTTGTGGGTGAAGTTGTGAACGATGTCGGGCTTTGCTTTGGCGATCAATTTTCTCAGCCGAAGCAGCAATCGCATGTTTCCCGGAAACGATGCCGAGGTCCCTGCAAAATCCAGGGTCATCATCCGGACACCCATTTCGGACAGTCTTCCCACATATTCGCCGTCCGAGGTAATTGCACCTACCCGGTACTTTTCGATCAGGAGCCTTTTCAAAAGCTGCCTTCTGAAAACATAAAGAGCACCGTCGGTATTCGAAATGAACAATATCTTCACGTATTCACCATGACTCTCCATCAGTTGATATAATTCTTCTTCGTTACACCGGCTTACGGAATACGCCGACAGTATCGCCCCAGAAATTCCTTGCCACCCGGTAATTCAGGCGGATCAGATAACGGATTACATTGAAGAGTTTCCGGAAAAAGGGGCCGCCCGGCATGGCATCATCTCCCAGGAGACCGTCGGTATGTACTTCGACCACTTCCACCTTGCCGTACTTCGCCAATGCTCGGAAACCGTCGGGATAGAACCTCCAGCAGTCAACGGGGTAACGGTGCTCGGTCCCGCGTGACGGCGCAATGAGCATGATGTATCCCCCCGGTTTCAGAACGCGCACCATTTCGAGCCAAGACAGCCAGAAGAACTCCATATGTTCGAATGTCTGGCCGGAGATGATGACATCGGCATGATCCTTCTTAAAGGGTAACTGATAAGGCGACTTCAGGACCACGTCCACATTCCGCCCTGCGGCGATATCCACGCCGACATAACTCCAGCCGGCTTTATCAAACAACGGCTTGTAGCAGCCATTCACCTCGTCGACCTGCGTGCTGCCTATATCGATGACGGTGATGGGCGTTCCTGCCTTGTCCGATAGATAGCGTTCAACCAAAGAAGCCATGTGGCAAAATGATGAAGTATGCATAAGCTCGCAGCTCCCGTCCTTTCCTCGCATGATCTACTGTCGTTTCGATGCGCTCCTGAGCAGGTTGTGCAATCGCGCCGCCGTTACTTGCAGGCAGTATTCCTGCTCCACCTTTCTTCGTCCAGCCGCTCCTTGTGAGCGCCGGAGGTCAGGCGAATCCCGCAACGTCCCGAGCGCGCGGCACCACTCATCCTTCGTTGCCGCGAGAAAACCATTCCCACCTTGCTCCACGATTTTTACATTTACCCCTATGGGGGAGGCCACGACGGGAAGGCCGCATGCCATATACTGGATCAACTTAAACCCGCATTTCCCGCGCTCCCAGGGAGTGTCGGGAAGGGGCATGATGCCCGCGTCGAACTGCCGGATATCCTCCACTTCCGTTTCCTCAGACCATGTGCGCATTTCGCAGGGAACGCCAGGCAAGTCGATGTTTCCGGCCCCCACCAGGACTAACTTTGTCTTGCGGTCTTTGCATATCTCATGAAGAGCGGGCTCGATCACTTTCAGATAGTAGGTAATAGAAGGAGATCCTATCCATCCGATGACAAAGTCCTCCTTCCTCTCCTTGGTCGAAGGACCGCTATAATGGTCCAGATCTATGACCGAAGGAAGATATTCCACCCGCTTGGAACCTGCCCGGCGCGCCCGATCGGCAAGATAATCATTGCCGACAATCACCATTGCCGCTCGGCGCATGACCGTATCAATCTTTCTCCCCAGGAGAGATCGGGCAGCGCGGCTTGAATGCAGGTCATAATTATGGAAAACTGCATCGTCGTAATCAACGACATAGGGCTTCCCGGATAATTCCAAAACACTTTCTCCCCAAGAAGGGAGAAAGGGGAACAACTCCTTTTCTATCCAAAGGAGATCATATCCGCCAGCATTGAATAGTTGAGCGATCCTGACTAAATACGATTTGACAATTTCGCTTAGGCTCTTTTTTCCCGTTTGGTAATAATGGCGGAGATAGTTATCAGTGAATAACGCCGATGCTGTTATTCTGAGCCCGTGATCTTCGAGATAGGGTATGTACTGAAGCATGCGGACTCTACTGCTAGCCCCAAGACGTGCATAACGACTAAGAAAAAGGATTTTCATGATGCATGACTGCGCTTTCTTGCCGAATTTATTACTGCCGGCATGGCCGACCATAGCATTCCGTAACCTTTTGCTGTCTCTGCGATTTGAGGCAAGGAAAGACGCGCCAGGGCGAACGCGATACGTATCATCGGTTCAATCATCAAGGTCCCGAGCATAAGCCCGGTAGCCGTCCTCGGATTAAAATGTTTAAATCCGTAAAGAATTCTGCTTCGTAAAGAGTAGAACAACCGTGTCGACTTAACCTGCTCTGATGTTCCACCTCCTTTGTGATATGCCCGTGAATCGGCAATAAAATAGCTTCGCCAGCCAGCGCGGTGAACTCTAAGAGAAAAATCCAAATCCTCCAAATATACAAAGAATCTTTCATCGAACCCAGAAAGGGATTCAAATAAGGCACGCCGGACCATAATAAAAGCACCCATAACATGGTCCACTTCACGATTCTCACAGTGATCCCATTCAGTCATGAAGTAGTCCTTAGCCACTTTTGGAAACAGTTTATCCAACCCTAACATCTTATTGAATATCATGCCTGGTGTCGGGAATCTCGCACAACTCCGACTAATCATTCCGTCAGCATTGACAAGCTGGATGCCAACAATGCCAAAGGCTGAATTTCCAGGTCTTGTCAAAAATGCAATAGGAATTGTCAAAGATTGCTCATCCAGAACCGTATCGGGGTTCAAAAATAAAATAAAATCAGCAGTGCTCTCTCTTGCCCCTTGATTGCATGCTGCTGCAAAGCCGATATTGTAATTATTTTTCAGTATCTTCATCGGCAATTGAATATTTTCCAGACCCTCAAGTGATCCGTCAGTTGACGCATTGTCTACTACAACTATATGATTTAGACAGCAATCAGGATGTCCAGCCGCAGTAATGGAGACAACGCATTCGTAAAGTTGTCGGCCGGAGTTCCAATTTACAACTATAATATCTAAAGAGTGTCGCATAAATCCCGCTAACTTTGCGCTGTGAGAGTACAAATTTAACATCAGTGGAGACCGCAGCTCGCTATTTTACTACTTTGGGAGAGCACACTAGACTTACTATGCCGGAAAATGTCCAAAAATATATTATATACTGCTGTGTAAAATGTGGGTCTTCAGTGAATAGATTCAGTAAAATCGCTAAGAGTCCTACTGATAATACTAGTTTGATTTGTTTATCCTTAAATTCAGATCTTTGATAGCTGTAAAATGCCATGAACAAAAGGTTTAGAAATAGAGCCAATATACTCAATAAACCAACAAATCCCATCTCAACGAAAGTGGTTAATACGATATTGTGTCCTGAAGAATTAAAAACAAATTGAGAGCCATAAAATCCAACTGGCGCAAAAGGATTCTCACTTATATAATTTATATATTTTCCCCATATCTCAGCCCTGCCTTCAGTTAAAGTCTCAATATTGTCAACTCTCGTATTGTAGAGCATATCGAATGCTGCGGAGGAATAATTATAAACTGTTGACAGTATGAACGAAATAAACGCAAGCATAATTAAAATAGGCTTGATGGTTTTGCTCAAAAAAGAATAAAGCAGGAACGCTGCGAGCAAAACCGACAAGACAGTTCGAGATTCAGTAGCCAAAATTGCAATAACAACAATTGAAGCTGCGAGTGTTTTCACAAACCCGTATTTTTTTTCGTTTCGTCGGTCACATAATATTACAATGAGCGGGATAAGCAGACATGCCGCCACGGAATTTGATGCGCCCCAAGGAAGAGCCATCAAACCGCCCAAGACTCTATCAAGCATAACCTCAATAAAACTGTGCGTCAGAACCCCGTAAATCACATTTATCAGATAGTAGCTGCCCATGACGACGCCCGATACGATTAGGGCATCAATAAATCTATTTTGAAACGGCTCTCGCTGGCCCTTCTCTGCCGATACGAAAGAAGCGATAAAAAGAAATATCATATAGCCCAATATGTGTGGTATCACCCGTACAATTGAAGGAATAAACGCCGGAGCTATAAACGCAGAAATCACTATTAAGGACACATAGACAAACGCTATCAATAACGTGGACTTCAAAGAAACAGCAAATTGGACTTTATGGTAAAGAAGATACAGTGTTGCAAGAAATGCGGCCATGCCAATAAATGGCAACCCGAACGAGACCACGCCAAACGAGCTATCTTTGCCTGTTGAAAATGGAAGCAGTATAAGCCCCAGATACAAAAAAACAAAAATAATATATTCAATAGAGTATATGTCGTACTTTGTTATACTTGCGGAGAGGCTATTCATATATTAATCACCGTCTCATACAATTGAATGTACCGCTGTGCAACAGCATTGATAGCATATTGTTCATCTAGATAGACAGTTGATTCGCTCCTGCTGGTTCCATCAAGAACCAATCGGCTATGGCACCGCATTAATGCATCTGCAAGAGACGTGGAGCTGCCGGCTTTAAATAAATAATGGCCCTGATTCTGATGCTGATTCATCAATTCCAGGTGAGGACGAATATCACTCAACACGCAGGGGAGCCCTGCAGCTATTGCCTCCAACACTGAATTCGGTAACCCTTCATTGTAGGAGGCGAACACGAAAGCATCCGAAAGTTGCAGGTATTCCGAAACGTTATTGCTGTTATTAAAAACTTGTACGTTCTTGAGAGTCATGCAATCAAATGTTCCTAGGAATTGCTTTGTGGAATAATCCTGTTGTACCGTGTCATCGCCGACAAGGAATAGGTGCACTGACTCAGCACGACTTCCCAATCGTTTTGAAAATTTCCGGTATCCATCGATGAGAGTGTTGATCCCCTTGCGCTTGACAAAACGGCCGGTATAAACAAATACGAAATCGTTACTACCAAACTGGTATCTGGACCGCAGTTGAACTCGCTCTGCAGCCGATAAAGGCTTCCACAACGAAATATCAACTCCGTTGGGGATCAAGTGCAGACGCCTTGCACAAGAAAGTACTAATTCGTCCCTGCCTTCCTGGTTAAGAGCTATTACATGTGCATGCTTCACGGTAAAAGCAGCCAATAGTTTGTGGCCTTGGGAAATGACGTTCAATGGAAATCTGCCCCGTTTTTTTGTATTGCCTGTCATTCGCAGTAATTCACCGTTCGTCGATAATTTCAAAATAACCGGCTTTTTCAATATGCGGCCGACAACTGTCATCATAAAACCGACAATTGAAGTCGCGTGGCAATGGACAACGTCAAATTTATTTCTGTTGATGAGAAGGGTGAAGAAGGCTGAGAGGTAAAAATAATATTCACTCCAGCGATTTGATCCATGGAAACCCAAGCGCTTGACGAAAATGCCATCAATGAACTCTTCTCGATTTGATTTCCTTTCGATAAGCTTGGTAACGATAAACGGTATGCATACTTTTCGCGAAGCCAGCAAATATCTGTTCAGCAAGCGGCACTGGTTTTCAGCGCCTCCAAAAACGGGATAATAGCGAGGGATAACGACAGCGATACGTATTTTGGTTTTGTCCTTAAGTTTTTCCATAGTTCGCTTCAAAAAGTTGCAGCATCAATATTTTAAAAAGATGCCTGCCGTAACGCCCGGTATCAATATGCATCCGGCGGATTTTTGCCACCGACGCAGCTTCGAAGATCTGCGATCTGCCATCAGCGCTTGTGTCGAGCAATCCCGACCATGGGCCGTTAAACCATTCCGCTTCCGGTATGCTGAACCCCTGTTTACGGTCATAGGGGAAATCCTTCGGCAAATATTTACGGGCAATTTTTTTCAAGAGGCATTTCCTGATATCGCCCTTTAACCGCATATGATCCGGAAGACCGAAGGCAAACTCGACTATCCGATAATCAAGCAGGGGAGAGCGCACTTCCAACGAGGCAAGCATGGACGCCCTATCAACTTTGACCAGAACATCATCGGGAAGATAGCTGAAGAGGTCCAGTAGCGTCATTTCCTGAAGGAGCGTCAAAGATGAGTCCGATTCGGAGCCTTGCAGTTTGCGCAGGATATTTCTGCGATAATCATCTGCCGGCAGTCCGGATAAAATAGCATCGATGTTGTTGTTGAAAGGAGCTATCGTGTCGTGCTCTGGTTTAAAGCTGGCAAACAGAAAGCGCTCCACCCCGTCGTGGGGCAATCTTCTCAAGAAGTTCTTTCCATGCATTCCTACAGGCATCAATTTATGTAGTTGTGAAAATGCCTTCCGAACGGTTTCAGGAATCAGGCTCCACTTCATCTCCCGCTGCGTCAGCGCGTAATAATCATAGCCGGCAAAAAGCTCATCGCCGCCATCGCCCGACAAGGCCACCTTTACATGCCGGCGGATTGCCTGGCTTATCAGATAGGTCGGTAAAAGCGAGGAATCGCCAAAGGGCTCGTCAAACTGGCAGGCAAGCTTTTCCAAAATGCTGCCATCTGTAGCCTCGATCTGAAGCATGCGATGCTGGATGCCGAGTGAGTCAGCAACCCGCTTCGCCACAGCCGATTCATCATACCTTGACATGGGAAATTTTGCCGTATAGGCAACCAGATCCGGGTTTTCCCTTGCGGCAACAGCCGCAATCAGACAGGAATCGAGCCCACCACTTAAAAATACTCCGACCGGCACATCACTTTGCAATCTGATCTTTACCGCTTCCCGAATCAATGATTCAAGCTCTTCGGCCGCTTCATCTTCCGTTATTGTCTGCTGGCATGAGGCTGATAGAGTCCAGTACGGATGTTTCGAAAAAGCTTTTGTTTTGAAATCATACACCGCATGACATGCAGGCTCGAGTTTATGGACGTGTTTATAAATACTAAGCTCTCCCGGAATATAGCCTATATCCATGTATTCCTTGAGAGCACGATAATCCATATCTCTTGGCATATCAGGACGTGCCGCTAAGATTGCTTTTATTTCTGAACCGAACACAAGCTCGTTGTTCCAAAGCGAATAATAGAGAGGCTTTTTGCCGATGCGATCGCGTGCGAAATATATTTGTTTGTTTACGGCATCATAGACGCCAAAAGCGAACATGCCGTTTAGGCGCTGCAAGCATTCGGCCCCCCATTGGCCATACGCCGACAGGAGAACTTCTGTATCGGAACTGGTTCTGAACAGCCATCCCAGTTTTACGAGTTCCTCTCTGAGCGCCTTATAGTTGTAGATTTCTCCGTTAAAGACGATGACGTTCCCTTTTGTCGTGCAAACCATGGGCTGGTTGGCTTCTGATGTAAGATCAAGGATCGCAAGACGCACATGCCCCAATGCCACCGTGCCGCTCTCTTCGAACCAGGTGCCGGAAGCATCCGGCCCGCGGTGGCGCATGATCTCCAAACTGCTATCGAGCTCTTTTGGAGAAATCCTTTCTCCTCCGACTATGCCGCACATGTCTTTACGCAATCTCCTTGAATATCTGGGCCAGTTTCATCGCTATCACGCTTCTGCTGAAGTATCTTTCCGCCACGGCGCGCCCTCTAGTCCCAAAATTGACGGATTCATCTCGATTCTCATAGAAAAAGTCCAGGGCGCTATACCAGTCCTGCTGCGCATGAGCGGCGAGCCCCAGTCGGTCCATGACCATCACCTCTGCATTCATGCCGACAGACGACGCGATCACCGGGATGCCTGTTGCCATATACTGCAGCATTTTGAAGCTGCATTTGCCGCGGGTCCATTCGGTGTCCGGAAGCGGCATGAGACCGACATCCATATCCTGGAGTGCCGCGACTTCACGATCTGCACGCCATGGTATGAATCTGACTTTTTCCTGTGGAATCTGCTGAAAGCGCGGTGGTCGGTCCGCGAGGATCAGCAGTTCCGTATCACTATGATCTCGGAGGAATTTCCCAAGGACCTCTTCAATTGCGTACAGATATTCGAGATTTGCCCAGGTGCCTGTCCATCCGATGACGAACTTGCCGCGCATGCCGGTCGCTGCTGTTTCACGCGGCCTGAAGCGATCTGTATCTATGGCTGTTGGAACAATACGCACATCCTTCGCATGAGGATCAAACCAGTTCGCAAGATAACCGTTCCCGGCGATCACAACATCGGCTTTTTTCGCCGTTTTTATCACAGCTGATCGTGCAAAAGGGCGGCTCAGCCAAATAGCATCGTCTACATCGAACACGAGAGGAGATTTCAATAACGGCTCCAATGTGAGATAGCCTGGTAGAAGCTGTCTTTCGAGCCATACCACATCAGAGTCCAGACTCCCCGTTACCCCTCTTAAGCGTGTAATCAACTTTATCGATTGCCAGACGGCGTACATCGGCAATACATACTTCGGACTGACCGTTTCAGGAATATACGGTATCGGAGCATATTTGCTTATTGACGGTACGAATTCACGGACATTGATGCCCCATTGATTCAGCGGCTCTATATGCTGTCGCACACGAAATCTTGATGAGGGAACGTCTCTTCCAGATGTAAGCGCTGCAACTTTGACCATTCTTTCTTCCGTGCCCAAACCGTCATGCGCCCTGTTTGGCCGAGGCGCGAAAGGATATCCCCTCGTAACCGGCCGCGGCAGCAGAAATGCACTCTGGCTGGAGATTATGCCGGCATGCAGCCAATCACAGCGTTTGACGGTATCTCTTTGAAGCAGTGATAGACCATCCAAACGGATCATTCCTGGTCTTATCAAAACGATCAAGCCACAACAATAACGTCTGTGCCGACCGGATCATGACGAAGACCAGAGCCCTCAGGGGGAGCAGTGCGAAGCCTGCCAGCCGCACGGTGCCTCCTCTCAAACCTGTGCCAGCGAAGAACTGCATCGCTCTGGGAAGCTCATAGGCCCACCGGGTACACAACCCTCCAAAGGGCCGAATTTCCATCTGTTCTAATCCGGCCTGGTCACAAATCGATCTCAGCCCGAAGGATGTGTATCGGAAAAAATCATAGGGCTCCTGATGTTCCGATTGCGCCATCGGCGCGGTTAGATACAGTTTCCCTCCTGGTTTCAAAACTCGGGACATCTCTTTCACGCACTCTCTCGGCCACTCGAGATGTTCCAGTACCTGCGTGCATAGAACGGCATCAAATGAGCCATCACGAATCGGAAGTTTATCAAGAGGGGCCACATAGTCCAAATTCGTGTAATTCCAAGCAGATTCACCTACTGCCGAGTCGACCGATTTATATTCACAGTGCGTGAAATATTTTTTATAGGCACATTCTCCGGCTCCCGCGTCCAGGATTGCCGAGCCCGGCGGCAGACTATCCGCGACGCTCCTGACGAATTGCGTTATGTGCCATCTGCCTATGTCCTGGATTTTGGACCGTCTGGTGAAATCTTCATTTATTTTCATAAACAGCCCTCTTGCCGAGCAAATTCCAATCGTCCAAAATCGATAACTGCAGAACAACGTTCAGCACATTGAATATGCTTGTTGAGATTGCCAGTCCATTTAACCCGTATAAAGCAAAAGCCAAGACCTTCGCAGGTACATATATCGTGTACGTCCAAATCCCCAGTCTTGTCGGGGTGCGAGTGTCGCCCTTTGCGTAAAAACTTAGAGACGTTATCTGACCCATTGCGCCACCGATAAAAACCCCTCCCAGGCACAGCATGAGAGTCCATAACTGCATTACGTTCTGCTCTGTTACCCCTCCATGGCCGATCAGTAATTCCAGGAATACATTCCCGGTAAAAATAAAAGCAACATAGAGGATTCCCGTCAAACCGGCCACGTAGAGAAGTCGCTTCCGGTACGTACGCTGAAATAAGTTTTTTTCAGACATTTTTGCCTGAAGAGCTAAAACAGGGACCAGAGGCGCTGCGATAGACTTATCGATGATCTGATTGCCGGCTCCATAAATCTGCTGTCCCAGATAAAGTAATGAGAGCCCCCCGGCAGGCGCCAACGACGAAAGAAAACGATCAATCAGAGGGTCTGTTTTGTAGTAAACCGTGCCAAGCAAGAGCGGTTTAAGACGACCCCAGGCTGCTGCTATCGCGGGGGAGTTCCAATCCGGCCGTTGCATTTGTCCAAGACCCGGCGATAACCAGGCGACCAGCAATCCGGTGCGTAAAACTGTTCCCCACGCTGCCGCTTCGATACCGAAAAGGGGTAGCGCCCAAACCAGAAACAAGAGGGTGATCAGATTAGACATTACCGCAGATGATTCCACCCAGATAAATTTCCGGCGCGCATGATAGACCGACCAGAGTACGGAGACCGATGCAGTAAACACCATGCTGATCAGTTGAATTTTTGCCAAGACTACCGTTAGTTCTCTCCCTTCGTTTGAGAAGCCCGGGAAAAACCAGGCTACCCAGTAGGAAGCAGAGAGAGCAAGGACTATCGCGATCATACCGAAGAGAGCTGTAACACCAATGAAAAACCCCCAGGCATCGCGGTGAAATGAACACTCATCTTCCGTAACAAGCAAGGGCACAAGAACATGGGTGAGAGAGTTGCTGACGACGGCTAAAACCACCTGGGGGAACACCATGCCTGCGAATAACGCATCTGTCTGCGGGCCGATCCCTATTTCGGTGATCACGTACCATTGCATTAATAATGATACGACGATATTGCTTGCGGATAATGTCCCCAGAGAGAGTGTGAAATTCATCTGGTTCGAAACCGTTCAAGATAGCAGCGTGATCTGAAATCAAATTTTTCCACAGGATTCATTCAATTTTTGCCTCGGAGCGAACTGTACTCTTTCAACAGGCCCATTTTCTTCTTATTCTCGGGATCTGCTGCTGCATCTCCAATGTATTCAATCAGGAATGCCGTAATTATTGATAAGAAAAAGCCCGTAATTAAAGCAAATTTGACCATGAAGAGCCTCTTCGGCTTCGCCTTTTTCTCGGGAATAACAGCCCTGTCAACCACCTGTATGAAAGTTGCATCACTTGCTTCATCCATCTTTGCCATTTCATACTGTTTTGCCATAAGCTCAAACATGGTTTCATTATATTTCAGGTCCCTTAGTTTTCTCGCATAACCTGTGCCCGACTCCGGTAATCTCCCCGTTGACATGAGGGAGTCCGGGTTGTTCCCTGCTTTAGACTCCAATCTTGAAAGCTGCTCTTTCATGCCTCGGAGTTCCGTCTCTGTCTTCTGCATATCGGGGTTGCGGGGTGTGGCATAGGTCATGTGGACTTTGACTTCAACCTCTTTTGCTGCAATCTGTGCCCTCAACAAGGCAACAGACTCGATGATCGCCTTCGCCTGCTCTTTAATCTCGACCGTGCCTGTTTTCTCCTGGAAGCCCTTCATCGCCTCCTCCGAGCGCATGAGCGCCACTTTTGTATCCTTAAGCTGCTCTTCAAAGAAGAGCCTTCTTTGAGACGCCTCGGTCACGGCAATGCCGCGGGTGAGGTTCTTCAACTCCTGCACAAAGGTGTTGCTCATGTCGGCTGATCTCTTCGGATCTGTGTCCTCAACCCCGATGATTATCATGCCGCTTTTTTTATCGTTATCGGTTTTGAGCTTTTTTAAGAGGATACGCCGAACATCCTCCCGTTTGTCCGCCTTGTAAACGGAAAGAAGATCAAACCTATCTATAACGGGGTCGATTACGGCCCTGCTTCTTAATAATCCAATGTAGAGATCATTGGTGTCTTTCGCACCAATAACGCCGCCCTGACTTGCTGCACCTCTAAACTGACCTAACAATTGAGACTGATTGTTTGTACCCGCCTCATGAGGTGGCAATATTTTCGTGTCGGCCATGTATAAGGTAGGCATTAACAGGCTTATGATGGCGATCAATGCCGTATATGAGAGCGTGATCAAGACGATAAGTTTTTTCCATTTAAAAACAACGAGAAGGTAATCAATGATATTAATCTTTTCTGCAGCTTGTTGTCTTTTGGGCTCCTCCACAGATATCTCCTCTAATACGCAACTAGAAGGACGCCGGCGGTAACGGCGATCTGATAGATGATCTGCGTTATGTCCTTGATATTGCGCATCCAGGCGACCCGCTCGATCTGCTCGGGAACAACGACGGTGTCTCCGGAACCCAAGCGGTCTCCAAAGCCGAGGAAGCTCCCGCCTGCCTTGATCGCGGTACCGTTCGCCTGCAGGATAAAGGCGTTGCCCTGGTCCGCATGCGATGTGTAGCCGCCGGAGAGATTCACATAGTAGCCGTATGGCTTGCTCTGTTCGTAGACAAAGGCGCTCTGGTTGTACACCGAGCCGATCACCTGGACGGTTTTCGGGTCCGAAGGCACTGAAATGGTATCGCCCTGTTCAAGCTCGATGTCGTAGGCGGAACCCCGGAAGGCGGCCATTTCCGTGATGTTCAGGGCAATCCGCCCCTTGGCCCTGGCCGCCTTGAGCTGCGCGATAAACTGCCTTTTCTGCTCCAGTTCCAGCTGCACCATCCGGGCATCGTCCGGATTCGACGCGGTGGAAATCTGGGCGGTCCCGGAAGCGCCCAGTTCCCGCTCGAGACGTTCCACCATCTCATTTATCTGTCGTTGCTGCTGCTCCCTGACTCTCTCCCTGGTGAACGTGGCGCCGCGCAGATAGGCTCGCTCCGTGAAACCGCCGGCTCGCTCGATGAGAGACGACAGCGTCTCCCCCTGCTTGAAGGTATAGGTTCCGGGGAACCTGACTTCGCCGTTAAGCGACGCGGACCGATACAGGTTCCATTCGGGGACGGTCAGCACAAGCAGGTAATCGTTCATCTGCAGAGGAACGTTGTGTTGTGGGTCGCCTGCCGAGGCCTTGGCAAGATCGACGCGGAATATGTCGGTCTTAGGCCCTGCCTGGGTCGCCGTTACCCGCGTCACCTCCGCCTCGTCAAAGGCGTAGTAGAGCAATCCGCCCGCCAGAGAAATGACATCCTTCACTTTCGTCACGCCGGGGTTGACGCCGTATTCTCCGGGATGAACAACCGCACCGGCAATTGTGACGGTATTGGCACTTTCGGAAACCGTGAATATCCTGGCCAGGTCGCCATCCTGAAGCACGAAGTTCTTTGCCGGGTTTCTTTCGATGTCGAGCAGATCTCCCTCGAACAGGGTCCTGGCATGATGATCCTTGACCCGCTGCATCTGCAACCGTCCCGTGAAGGCGTTGCCGGTCAGGCCGCCGGCCATCTCGATCAGGTCAAGAAGCCTGGTCTCCCCCTTCAGCTCGTAGATCGCCGGGGTCTTGACCGTTCCGGCGATCCCCGCAAGCGGCCCGACCGGCGGGATGAAGATCACGTCTTCCGGCATGAGGCGCAGGTCCCTGGTTTTGTCCCCCTGCAACAAAAAATCGTAGAGATCGAAAGTGACCACCGTCTTGCCGTTCCTCTTAACCTGGATATTGCGCATGGAGCCGGTCTTGGACGGGCCGCCACCCTCGAACAGGGCGTTGATGACGGTCGAGAGCGAAGACAAGGTGTAGGCTCCCGGCCGCTGCGCATTCCCCACGACATAGATCTGGATGGTCCTGAGTGGGCCCATGCTGACGTTCATTTCGAAGCCGGTATAGTACTTTGAAAGATTTTTCTGCAGCACTTCCTTCAGCTCCTGGAAGGAAAGGCCGGTGACGCCAAAGACGCCAGTCTTCGGCAGGCTTATGTTGCCGTCATTGTTGACGACGACATTCCAGCTCCCCTCGAACTTCCCCCAGACATCGATCTTGATGGTGTCGCCGGGACCAACGACATATTCAGGACCGACCGGCACATACAGGGTCGGTGCGAAGGTTGACGGGGGCTTCGCGAACAAGTCGTAGCCGAACTGGCTGATGTCGAGCGGCGTAGCTGCCGCACTTTTGCCGGTTAGATACTTTTCGAACTCCGATTTTGCTTCTTTTGCAGAGGGGGCCGTGGTCGGCTGGGAAACGGACGGTTTTTCCTGGTGTTGGGAAGAAGGCTCTTGCCCGGTCGGGGGCGGTTGAAGGGGGGATTTTCCCTGATCAGGCAGGAGCCGTCCAGGCTCCGCCAGCGCTGGGATAGTTGCTGCGCCGACATCGGCAAAATGGGTGCAGACAAGAAGTGCTGCGAGGCAGTAAATCGTGACAACGACCCGATTCATCACAGTGGTAGAAAATATAACCATAACACCTTCCCATTGGTCTGCGTTAAGACTGCAGGAGTGGAAATATAATACACTTATTAAAATCGGTCAAGAACTTTGAATGAAAGTTTCCTCCTCGATTGCAGCGCGCCCTGATGGATCATCATTACCAGTTCCCGGTCAAAGGCTTAGCTCCCGGCATACCAAAGGTGTATCTGGCATCTTCCCCCGAATCCCAGTGTCCGTCGCCGTTCATATCCAGATACCACTCTGCGTCCCTGAATACGCCGATGCTGGCCGTGCCGGTCCCGTTCCAGTCCCCTGTCACTGGAACGGCACCTGCAAAGCCGAAATGGTACGATCTGTCAGCGGGCGTGCCGTCCCACTCCCCGTCACCGTCCCAGTCCAGGTACCATGTGCTCGCATGCGGATCATATACGCCGATCTTGGCAATGCCGCTCCCGTTCCAATCCCCGGTTGCGGGAATGGCACCTGCAAAGCCGAAGTAATACGATTTGTCGGCCGGCGTGCAGTCCCAGACGCCGTTGCCGTTGTAGTCCAGATACCAGGTGCTCCCAAGAGGATCATAGACACCGATCTTAACAATGCCGGTACCGTTCCAGTCTCCTGTTACGGGAATGGCTCCCGGGAACCCGAAGGCGTGGAGTTGGTCGGCCGGTGTCCCGTCCCATGCCCCGTTGCCGTTGTAGTCAAGGTACCAAAGAGCAGTTGCGGGATCATAAACCCCAAGCTTTGCCGTGCCGCCGGCATTCCAGTCGCCGGAGACCGGAAGAGCGTCGGCAAAGCCAAACAGATAGCTGCTATCAGCAGCTTCGTCCCATTGACCGTTGCCGCCGACGTCTGCGTGCCAGGAACCGTCAAGGTAGACGGCTATCTTGTCCTGTTTCAGAAAATGATAGGCTGCCGGGATCTCTATCAGTCCGTATCCGTTAGTATCATCCGGTCCGGCAGCTGCCAGGTCGGTTGCCGATCGCATCAGCGCCGTTTCTATCACTGACACGTCGACCTCGGGAAAGGCGCTCAGGAGAAGGGCCATGGCACCGGCCGCGTGGGGAGCCGCAAAAGAGGTCCCGGTCACCGTTGCATAGGCGGCACCCGCTATGCCCAGAAACAGGTCGGAGGTCCGGACGTTTACACCGGGTGCGACCACAGTGGGGAAAAGAGCGTCGCCGCACGCCGACGCCCCGCGGCTGCTGACATTCAAGATGGTGCCAGTACTGTCGAGTGCCCCGACAGAGAAGCTTTCGGGGTAGTTGGCGGGACTGACGCTGGTCGCTTGGGCCGGGCCGTCATTGCCCGCCGAGAAGGTCAAAGCGATGCCGGCCGCTTTAAGCGCCACGACGTCGGCCTGGAATTCCGTGATGCAGCCATGGGCCTGGTCCTGAAGCCCCCAGGAGTTGTTCACCACGTCCGCAGCGTCATTGGTCGCGGAGTTTCCATCCGGGTCGAGCAGCCACTGATAACCCTGGTGGATGGCGCTGAAGGAAGCCTGGCCCTGGTCGTTGAAAATCTTTACCGCGATCCATGTCGCGCCGGGAGCCACACCGATGGAGGTTCCTCCGGAATTTCCTCCCACCATGATCCCCATGGTCTGGGTTCCATGGCCGTTCAGGTCGGCAGGCGAGGCGTGTTCGCCGTTGGGATCGAACCAGCTGTTGCTACCGCCGCGCCATCTCCCCTGTAGGTCCGGATGGCCCGGATCGACACCGCTGTCCATGTTCGCCACCACGACTCCCTGCCCGGTAAAACCCAGGTCCCAGAGTTGCTGCACCTTCACTGCCGTGATGTTCCATTCCGGTAGCGCCGCAGTGCCGTAAGCCGTCACGGGGGCGTTGACCACCGCATCTAGGGTAACGGCCTCGACCCCCGGGAAATCTGCCAGCTCATCGATGAGCGGCACGGGTACCGTGGCCGCCATCCCGTTCAGGATCCAGAGCTGCCGAAGCTTTCTGGTCTTTTTCTTTTCCAGAAAGACCTTGAGGTGCTTCTGTGACGCATCCGCCGTCTCCCTGAGAGCCTTGATGATATTCGATCTCCTGACGCTCTTATTTTTATCCTTTTTGTCGTCGAGGTCGGCTTTACCGGCCAGTTTGATAATTACCGCGACCTCATCGCTTGGGCCGAGCGCTGCGAGCTTTTCCCGCAGAGAAGGGTCGACGGTCCCGGCCCCGGCTGGACGCACCGGGCAGCACAAAAGGAGAATGAGCGCAAGATTTAATGTCGCCGCAATGTGAGCAGGTATGCCGTTTTTTCCCATTCGTGTTGCCTCGCTGCCGATGACCAAATTTGGCTGCTTCATTCCACGACGAGATGCTCCGCCTTGAAATCACCGATCATCACGGTGATCCTGTTTCCCTTTTTCACGTATCGCCCCGGATTGGCGAACATGACGAAGTAATTGCGATCCGTCTGGGGCTTTCGTGTACTGCGGAGCGCCCCCACCTTGGGCGGCTCGGGCACCACGAAAATCGCGCCGGTAGAATCGTCGACAAGATATGGTTTGATGCCCCGGTCGAAGAGTAGGGCGGCCTTTTCCGGATCACGCACCCGGTAGCGGAAGTCGAGCATGTGCCCTTCCGCCGAGAGCTTGATGCTCAACACCTTAACACCCCACTTTTCCTCAAGCGATGCATCCCCCGGCGCGGCATCCGAAGTGGAAGGCCGGCCGTTTGTCGCGCACCCGGCCAGCGACAGAAATACCAACGCCATGATCAAACGTGCGATTTTGTAACGTCTGTTGTCTGACATTTTCAGGTAATCCTCCTTGGCAGCCTCGCTGGCGTTCCGCGAGATATAGCAGTCAACCGTGCATAAACTGCAGTGCTTCAAGAAAGGGTGCGCCACGAATTCCGACGCACCCATTATCAGCATCTATCACTATCGGGCGCCCACTACCATCTCCCTGTCACCGGAGTCGCCCCGGCAAAACCGAAATTGTACAATGCATCAGTACCTGCGCCGTTCCATATGCCATTGCCGTTGAGATCCAGGTACCACTGCGCACCGGCGTAGAAACCGATCCTCGTTATGCCCGAGTTGTCCCAATCACCTGTCACGGGGAGAGCGCCGGGGGATCCGAAAACATAGCTGCGGTCAATCACTGCGCCGTCCCAGGTCCCGTTGTTGTTGTAGTCCAGAGACCACGTCGTGGTGGCTGAATTGTAGACGCCAATCTTGGTAATGCCGCTACCGTCCCAATCTCCTGTTACGGGAATGGCACCCGGGGCGCTGAACTGGTACGACCTGTCGGTCGCCGGGTCCCAGATACCGTTGCCGTTGTAGTCCAGATACCATGTGTTCGAAGCAGGATGATAGACACCGATCTTGGTGGTGCCGGTACCGCTCCAGTCCCCCGTTACCGGGATGGTTCCCGAGAACCCGAAGACGTGGAGTTGGTCGGTCGGAGTCCCGTCCCAGACCCCGTTGCCGTTGTAGTCGATGTACCAGAGAAAGCTTGCCGGATCATAGACCCCTATCAGAGCCGTACCGCTGCCATTCCATGCGCCGGAGACCGGAACGGCTCCTGCAAAACCGAATGTCGCGGTTTGATCGGTCGGGGTGCCATCCCAAAGGCCATTGCCGTTTGCGTCGATATACCATGCGGCGCTGCCGTACACGGCAAGGCCCGTGGCAGACGCGGGAGCCACACTGAGATGCGCCAGCATCCCTCCCCCTGATACCGCGCCATTGGTCAAGGCCAGTCTGCGGTCATAGAGCGCGTAGCTTCCAAAGGTCGCCGGCGTGACGATCACGTCAGTCGTCTTACCTGCAGGCAATAACAACGAATACTGCAGTTTCGCAAAACCATAGGTATTGCCGTCCTCGGCAACGATGGACATATCGAGCCCCTGAAGCACCGGAACGTGCGATTTCAGGCCCGCGTTCAGGAAACGAAGTAGTACCTTGCCCCCGACGCTCCCGCCCGCAATCGGCGAGGAAGAGGCAGAGTAGGGCGCGCCGTTGATGAGAAAGTATTTCGGCTCATAGTTGAAGGTGCTGGGGATGCCGCCTGGAGGCGGCTGACCGTAGCTGCCGGCCGCGACATGACCGTGCAGCACAGGGTCGATCTCGCTGAAAAGGAGCATTGCTTCGGTAGTGTAGGCGGTTGAGGGGCCGTAGGCCTGCCCAGCGGCGAAATCGTTGGTGACGGCGCCGTAGAGTCCCATCTGGACCTGCAGCGCCGGATGGCTTCCGCTTTGGTAGAGATAGGTCCCGGGTTTCACGTCGGTCCAGCTGTAGACCCCAGTCGTGGCATTGTCGGCAGGCGTCTCGGTCGTGAAGGATCTGACCCTGCCGTCCGGGTTCCTGACCGGGGTGGCTGCGATGGTCTGTCCGGGTATCACGATCGACACCGGCTCGACCAGGGGGCCTGTCAGGTTGTTGCGCAGGTTGATGGTCAGAACCGAGTCACCGACCGGGACCGTCAACCTCGGCCCCGGGACCGTTGCCGGAGTGCAGGAGGCAAAGCCCGTGGTGCATTCGGCAAACCCCCACATGGTGATTACGCTGGCGTCCGGCATGCTCTTCGTGAGGGTCTCCGCCCTGAGCCAGAACTCCGCACCCCAGGAGACGCTGCTCAACCCCAGGGTGCAGAGCAGCGCCGGGAGAAACCCCCTCGCTACTGTTTTTATTGTCCAGTTCATCATAGCCATCCCCTCCTTATGGGTTCATGAGCTCTACGCCGGGAGCCTCGACAATCATCATGGTCAACAGCCCGCCGGGGAAGATGTCGTTGTTGGTGATCTCCTTTTCCGAGTGGGAGTGCCACATGTAGAGGAAACCGCTGTTGGGGTTGAACCCCCCCTCGCCTGCAGGCAGGGAACCCATGGTGCCCAGGAACGGACTGCCGCTGTAGAACTGGCCATTGGTGAGCTCCAGTTGGTTCGGCAACGTTACCGGGAAGGGCTTTCCATGGTCGGCCTCGTATTCACCTGGTTGCAGGGGATCTCCCGGAGCGTGCCCGTACATGTCCCAGCCGAGCTTGGCACCGGTCCAGCCGAAGATTGCATCGGCAGTCGAGCCCGGCACGACGCTGGTCGTAAAGGCCTGTTCCGCGAGATCGGCGCCCGCGCCGCTGGAAAGGAGCCTGCCGTCGCGGGCGATGACGTTATGGTGGTTGCCGTGGGTGTGGAATGGATGCAGGTCCCTGCCGCCGCCGATCATCCTGAGCAGGATCTTCTCGCCGGGGTGCATCATCGGCATGCAGTTATAGGGCTGGGTTGGCAACAGCGGATTGCTGGCCGGCGTCATGGTGTCCGGCGCGGTGCGGCCGTTTATGAACCAGTAGACCGGGAAATAGGTGGTGTTGTCCACGAGGCTCATGGCGCCGGCCGCAACCTGGTCGTGGATGCGGGGGTCCATCTCGCTGAGCAGAAACAGGTACTCGTGATCGTACTCGCTGCCCGCATCGTTGTACGCTATCTTGTTGGTGTCGGCATTATACCCGGCAGGCCGCACGACAAGCGCACCCACGAGCCCCATCTCGACCTGAAGATCGGGGTTCGTCCCGCTGTAGTAGGTGTAGGTTCCCGGCCGGGATGCCGTGAAGCTGTAGCTCACGGTCCCCCCCGCGGCCGTGGCCTCGCGCGTCAAAAGACCCGGCGCGCCGCCGGCCGCCGCCACGGCACCCTGGCCCGGTAGGAGGATGGACACCGGCACCGTCAGCTGGTTCGAGAGGTTGATGGTGACCAGGTCGCCCTGATTGACGATCAGGGTGGGGCCTGGGTACTGCATCTCGCCTGCCCCGTTGGCGTAGCCCCACATCAGGTAGCTCCCCCCATCGGCCGTCGAGATATATCCGGTTTTTGCCGTCAGGTTGAAGGTGGGACCGGTCACTCCATCGATGCCGGCGTGCGCCGGAAAGATCGCGACCAGGAAAGCCACGGCGGACAACAAGCATGACCAAATCGTTTTAGCAAATGTTCTTTCCATTCAATGCCTCCTTGGGCGAAATCATCCGGTTACAGGATCTCGATCTCCGTCATCATGCCGCCGAAATCTTCCGCGTTGTTGCTCAGGTTGTTCAGGTCCGTGGTGTACAGGAAATAGGTCCCCGGCGCGACGCCGGCCGTATCGAGAATGACGTCATAGGACTGGCCGCCCCCAAGGGTGACGGAACTGGTCGTGTACGACAGGTTGGTTCCGGTTGAGCTGCGCAGAATCTTGGCGTCCTTGCCCACGACCTTCATCGGTATTCCGAGCACGGTAAGCGAATAGTAGTCGACGGTGGCAAGGCTGGAAATGCGGAGCAGGATCTTCTGGCCCGCCATGGCCGTGACCAGGGCAGGTAATTGCTGCGAAGGGAGTCCGCCGTTCTCGGCGGGCGGCGTAAGGATACCGGTGTCGACGGTGTCGGGATAACCGCGTCCGTTGATCATCGGATAGTTGTCCTTCATCATGGCGAAGGGGAGCGGCTGGACCCCGATGTGCAGGTCGTGGAAATTGGAGTCAAAGCCGCTTATCTGTACAGGGAAATCCACGTCATAACAGGTTGAGCCGTCACCGTCGTTGAACACGTATTTCTGCGAGGTGCATCCCCCCACCGTCGTTCCGTCCTGCAGCGGGGTGACCCACAGGTTCCCGAGCATCCCCATCTGCATATGCTCCGTAGCCTCCACGTGGCAGTGATACATGTAGGTGCCGGGGTCGGGCGCCTGGTAGTAATAGGTCAGGCTGGCACCCATGTTGATGGCGATGGAAGACATCGGTTCCCCGTCGAAGATGGGCGCGGCATTGGGAAACCCGTGAAAGTGCACGGTGTGCGGATCGAACAGGTCCGGGCGCATCGCCATCCCCACGTTGGTCAGGGTAAGATATACGTTGCTCCCCTCCTTCACCTTGATGGTGGGGCCCGAGATGTTTGCCGCCAGCATCCCAGCGCCCATGATTTCCGCCGGAGGTATCCCTGCGGCATCGGCAAAACCGAAGATGTACTGCAGATGTCCGTCCGCCATGGTGGCAAATCCGTCACCCGCCATCAGATGGAAACACTCCGTATTGGGCGGCCGGACCTCAGCTCCCGTCCACTGGGCGTCGCCGTTGGTATCGCCGGGGCACTGGACGTTGATCGCGGCTTGGGAAATACTGCAGAAGATCAGGATGATCGATTGCACTGTGATCCAGCAAGCTATTCTGAGTCTCATATTCTAGCTCCTTTCATTAGGCTCAAAAGCTGTCGGCATCCTGGACGACCGCCGGTCGGGCGGCCGTCCAGGGTGAATTAACCTACCAGTTACCGGAAACAGGAACCGCTGCACCGAATCCAAAGCTGTAGCTGCGATCGGTCGGCGTTCCGTCCCAGGCCCCATTGCCGTTGAAGTCGACATACCATGCTGCGCCGCCATAAACGCCTATCCCGGTCGGTCCGGTTCCACTCCAGCTGCCGGTGACCGGAACGGCCCCGCCAAATCCGAAAACCGGTGCGAGGTCGGTCGTTGTGCCGTCCCAGGCGCCGTTGCCGTTGAAATCGAGGTACCACTGACCGTTGTCATAGACGGCGATGTCGGTCACCGCGTTCCCGTTCCAGTCGCCGGTTACCGGGATGGCGCCGGCATACCCGAAGTTGTAGATCCGGTCCGTCGGGGTGCCGTCCCAGATGCCGTTGCCGTTATAATCGAGGTACCACGTGCCGTTACTGTAGACACCGATCTTGGTGACGCCGTCGCCGTTCCAGTCGCCGGTTATCGGGAGGGCCCCGGGGAAGCCGAAGTAGAAGCTGCGGTCCGTCGGGGTGGCGTCCAGGGTACCGTTGCCGTTGTAATCGACCCTCCACTGACCGTCCAGGTAGGTTCCGATCTTCGTTACCCCGTTGCCGCTCCAGTCGCCGCTCACCGGCGTGTCTCCCGAGGCGCCGAAATTGAAGACCGCATCGACTCCGGCATCATACACGCCGTTTTTGTTGGAATCGATGTACCAGACGCCGCTGTCGAAGATCGCGATGCCGGCCACCGCTCCCACCGGCACCGTCCCGGCATTCATCTCGTCGGCGCCGATATCGAACCCCGCGCCGCTTGGCCGTGCCTCGCCGTCGTAATCCGTGGCAGGCGCGCCCGCTGCGCTCCCCTGATTCACCGCGGGAGATGCCGACGTGATATGGTAGTTGCCGGCAGCCGGATCGAGGGGTGTGAACAGAACGTTGATGTTGTTGCCGCCTTCGTCAACGACCGTCGCCGAGCGCAGGACGTTGAGATAGCTGCCGACGAAGGCCGGGTTGGCGGCGATGTTCGTGCCGTCGTCGTAATCGGCGCCGCCCGATCCCGTGAGGCTGCTGAGGACGCAGTCGTCTGGGTTCAGCGCCGGAGGCGTGCCCACTGCGTTGATGACACCCAGATCCCAGTAGGGACCCGCGGGGTTGGGCGCCAGGCCGCCTGCTCCGGCGTTCAAACTGGCATCGTTGAAGAACGAGCGGTTGTGCCAGATGATGTTGTTGCTTAGCACCGGACTTGAGAAGTCGGGCTCTCCGGGCAGGGTGATCAGGGAGATCAGGGCCTGCATGGGCGCGCTGTGGACCGCGGAGACGACCCCTGCCGGCTGAGGCGTCGAGTTGGCCGCGCCCGGGGCGAAGGCCAGGATGCCCGTGGCCGTTGTGTCGTTGTTGGCGATGGTGTTGTTCACGATGTTGGCCCGCAGAACGTCCTGCAGCGAGATCCCGGCGCCCGAAACGGCAGCCACGTTGTTCACGATGATGTTGTTCACGATGTTCAAGCGGGACCAGGTCGCATCGTCATCCGGAGCGTCCGCCACGTCGGCTGCGTTGACCGCGAAGGCCCGGATGCCTGCCCCGGAGCCGGCGCCGGTCAGGTTCCCCTGGATCAGGTTCCCCTCGATGGAGACGTTGCCGGTCCCCTCGACGCCGGCCACGGAGTCGCCCACGAAGATCCCGCCGCCGTCGCCGGCCTGGTTCAGCAAGGCGCCGAAGAACACCTCGTTGAAGAGGATCTTGTTGCCGCGGATCACGTTGTTGCCGAGACTGAAGCCGTTGTGCGCGATGCCGCCGCCGTTGAAGCGGCTGAAGTTGCCCGTGACCAGGTTGTTCTCAACCAGGTAACCTTCGGCGCCTTCGTTCATGGCGATGCCGCCGCTGCCGTCCACGCCGCCGTTGGCGTGGACCTTGTTGTTGCGGATGATCATGTTGTCGTTTTGGCTGTCGAAACCGACGTCCGAGGTGCCGACGCCGATGCCGCCGGCCAGGTTCCCCTGGTTGTTGGTGACGTTGTTATTGCTGATCACCAGGTTGCGGACCCCGGCGACCGTGAAGATCCCGCCGCCGGCCTTACTGCCGGAGATGGTGAAGCCGTCGATGGAGGCCTGGCCCGGAGTGCCGAAGGGATTGCCCGGGTTCAGGAACTGGGTCAGCGCCGGGTCCGGGGTCTGCAGGTTGCCAAGCGGGTACTCAAGTTCGCCTATCACGACGATACCGGGCGCCTCTGCCGCGGTGAAGGGGTCCTTCAGCAGGAAGCTTGCGAATGCCCTGGCGCCCAGGCCGTCGACGAAGGCGTGCCATGCCTGCAGCCGCTCCAGGGGGTTGGGGTTCGCGTTGATGAAGGTCGAACCCGTGCCGGCACCCTGGAGCCGCACCGGTTTGTGCATGATCACGTTCTCGTGGTAGGTCCCCGGCGCCACCAGGATCAGGTCGCCGGCTGAAGCGGCGTTGATGGCCTGCTGGATGGTCGGATAGGCCGACGGGACGTTGCGGACCGTGGTGGCCGCGCAGTTGGTGATGGTCAGCGTCACCCCCACCTCGGAGGTCAAGTTGCCGTCGCCCCTCGTCACCATGATGGTTCCCGTGGCCGCGCCGCCGGGCACCGTGGCCACGATGGTGCCGTTGTCCCAGCTCACGATGGCAAGGGCCGCGCCGTTCAGGGTCACGCTCCCCTCAAGCACGCCGAAGCCGTAATCCCGGGTGACGTTGGTGCCGGTGACCGGATCGATGACCACGGTCGGCCCGAGCGAGGTTATGGTGATGCTGACCGGCAGCGGATCGGTATCGGTGCAGACCAGCGGCGCCACCCCGGTCCCCGGTCCGTCGAGCGCTCTGATCACCGGGGTGCCGTTGGCAGGGGCTGTGGAGAACCCGGTACCGCTCGCCGCAAAGGCCCGTATCGGGACGATGGGGGTATCCACGTAGGTGGTCAATCCAGGCGTGTAATTGAAGGTCCAGGGGCTTACCGCATAGGTCGGGTCGTAGTACGGGTCCTGGCTCCCGTCGGGCAGGACCGGGTCGTTCAGGATCAGAGTGATCATGTTGGGTGACACGCCGCTGGGAGAGGGCACGTTGACCGAATAGGTCGAGGGGAGCAGGGCGTTGTAGGTGCCGAACTCGTCGGCGTAGACCCTGGTGATCTCTCTGCCGGTCCAGTCCTTGAAGGAGACCGGTATCCACTTGGCCGCGAGTTTTTCCCCGAAGACGGGGCTTCCCGCATTGAACTCGGCCGTCAGGTCGTTGAGCACGAAACCGACGACACGTGCCGCCTTGGGTACTTCGGTTACGAACTGGAAATCTGCGGCCGTATTCTGCGCCTGCTTCACCATCACCTGCTTCATGTTGCAAAGCGGCGTGGTCGAACCCGCCAGTGGCGGATCGATGTCAACCCCCGGGAAGAGCGCGAGCGCGTCCGGCACGACGTGCGCCGGCTGGTCGTTGGCCACCGTGCCGACGCAGACCGGCGGCAGGAGCAACGCGCTGGGCGTCCAGGGCTCCCCGAAGTCGACGTTTTTGTCTTCCTCCTTCACGATCCCGTAGTGCGCCGGCATCACCGACTCGACGATGTAGGTCCCTTCGGCCAGCTGCGGGTCGCCCGCGGGAGAGCCGAAGGCGTAACCGCCGTCGAACACGCCGGGCCGCACCTGGTTCCAGGTGCCGAAGCCGTCGGCGCACTCGGGGATCTGAATGCCGTGAATCAGCGGCAGATCCTGTACGCAGCGGCTGGGGTTGTTGTCATCCCAGCTGTCGGTGCTGGTCACCTGCAGGGCATCGCCCAGGCTGAAGGTGACGCCGTCGCCGCTGCGGACCACGTCCTCGGGCCCGATGGGGGCGGAGCCGTCCGACCATCCGAGGGGATAGTTATCCACGTCGCAAAGCTGCACCCCCGCGGCGCCGTTGACATCGTCGATGATGCCGTCCGCTCCGGGGAGCCCCGATGTGTTGTTCAGGTTGTCCTGGTACAGGCAGAGCTGCACGCGGGGGATGCCAGGCTCCCAGGGTTCCGCCGCGCCATAGCGGGGATCGTTCTCGGCCCGGGTCACGGAATAGAAGACGATGCCGGAGATGCCGCCGTTTTCTCCGGGCGCGTAGGTCGTCTTGCCCCAGTCGATCAGGTTGGTCTGGCCTAGGAAGAGTTGCGTCGGCTGCACCAGGACCGGGCCGGTTTCGGTCCGATAGCCGAGGGTCTGGTAGACGTTGAACGGATCAGCCGGATCCTGGGGCTGGAGCGCCTTGTTGCCGTTGGCCGGCCATTCCTGGGAGGTGATCTCTCCGCCGTAGTCGACCGCCGCGGTCATCCCCGTGGCCTTGAACCTGGCGAAGTCCACTTCCGCCACCAGCCAGTTGAAGAAGGGGAAGACTTCGGCGAGTTCGTACTCGCCGTTTAAGTCCGTCGGCGTGGTCTGGTACATCGAACCGTTGCGGAAGCGCAGGTTGATGTTCTGCTGCGAGATGCCGGTCTCGCCGCCGTCGCGGATGCCGTTCTGATTCCCGTCGTGGAAGACGCTCCCCTCCAGGGTGCCGAACCAGCGGAAGGAAAGGACATTGCCGAGGTCCACGGCCGCCCCGGTGCCGCCGGCTCCGGCCGGGACCGTGACGGTATTGAAACCGAAGAGGAAATCGAGGGGTTTGTCCCAGGTGACGAGCTGGTAGGTGCCGGGCGGCACGTTGCTGATGACGAAGTGCCCGTTGGCATCACAGGCAGCGGCATACAGACCGGAAGGCTGCAGGCCGGGAGCTGCCACGGGATTGTTCAGGCCAACCCAGCACTCGGCAACCGGCGGACCGGGGAAATAGCCCTGCAGGGTCGGAGGTCGGGAAAAGTGGTTCAGGCGCACGGTCCCCTCGATCGACCCGGTGAAGCCCGACCGGTCGACATAATCGGGGTCCAGGGCATTGGTGATGTTCCAGGGGAGCGCCTTGACCGACTGGCCCGCGATGACCGATTCGGTCGCGGGGGTCAGCTTGACGAAGCCGAAGGCGACATGGTTGAAGCCCTGGCCGAAGCCTTCGATGAATACCTTGGGCTCGTTCGCCTTGACCCAGGCGTCGGTCACCAGTGTCCCCTCGATGGTGGAGGTCTGGATCCAGGTTACCGGATTGCCGCCGTCGTCTGTCTGCGGGGGGACCGCCTTGACGCCGTATTTGCCCGGCGCGATGTACTTGATCCGCGCCTCGCCGACCTTCAGATTGTTCGGGTTCTTGTCCGGATCGTTGACGTCGGCCACGGTCATGGTTCTGATGATCCCGGTCCCCATGGCGATCGGATCGCCGAATTCGTCATACGTGGTCCCGAGGGGATTGCCGAAGGCGTCGAACATGACCTGCCCCCCGGCATCGTAGATGGTGATAGCGGCCCCGCCGAGACCGCCATTGATGGGCGGCGGGTTGGGAATGGCTTCGCCGCTCAGACCGCCGTCGTATTCATCCCAGGTGTTGTTGATCGGGTTATGATCGACGTGGGCAAAAATCGAGATCTGGGTGGTCGGCAGTGGATGCTGGTTCACCCTTACGGTCACCGTATTCTGTCCAACGGCAACGGAAGCGCCGCTCAGGGCGTAACCCTCGTCGGGAAGAACCGTCACGAAGTACCTCTTGTCGCCCGGGATGGCGACCGGTGCGCTGGCCCCCGGCGAGGTCCCCGACGTGATGACCGGCGCGTAGCTCTTGTGGATGGCGAGGGTGGCGCTGGGCGGGTTGATCTGCACCGTCTGCGGAACGGTCAGGGTGGTGTTATCCTCCTCGACCAGGTACCGGAACCCCCCCGGAAGCGGAGTGCAGACGTTGGCCGCGTCGCACCCCTCGACGTTGAGTGTGAAGGCATGGAGATCCGTCTGTGCCGCGAAGAGTCCGCAGAACAGTGACAGAACCAAGACCACCACATGCTTCATGACTTTTTGGACAATTGAACCATAATCATCGCTGTTATTCATGGTGCCTCCCTTCGTGCATACTTTCGCGCATGTTGCCTCCTTTCTTCTCATGTTGATCTGCAAGAGCGACCTCGGTAACCCGGTTGCCCCGCCCCCCGTATAGGCTAAAAGGCTGGCTGTTGAGCCGGCATATTCCGACCTGCCTCAGCCAGCCTGGCTGTCCGGGCGCTGCATAAGCTTGTGTTGCATGGCATAGCGGTTCAGCTCTGCGTTGCACTTCATCTCCATTTTCTGCAGGATCCTGAGGCGGTAGGTGTTGACCGTCTTTATGCCTACTAACAGTTCCTGCGAAATTCTCTCCGGTGTTGCCCCCGCCGCAATCATCAGCATCACCCGGTATTCACGCCCCGAAAGGCGCTCGTGGAGCGGCCCGGTGACGTCGGAGCCTGGGCGGCCGGCCAGCAACTCCGCCACCGATACGCTGACGTACCTCCTCCCCAAGGCGATTTCCTGCATGGCTTCAATCAGCTCCTGTGAGGAACTCCCCTTGGTCAGATAGCCCGCCGCGCCCGACTCGAGGGCGCGCAGCGCGTACTGATCCTCAGGATGCATGCTCAGGATAAGCACCGGCAGCTTGGGCCTGATGCTCTTGATCTCGGCCATGATGCCGAGCCCGCTGCGGCCGGGCAGGGAGATGTCGAGCACCAGCAGGTCGTAGTCGTTGTCGCGTAGCTTCGCCAGCACTTCCTGTCCGTCAGCAGCATCGTCTGCGACGGTCATGTTAGCGGTCCCGGAAATCACCTGTTTCAGTCCGGCGAGAAAAACCCCGTGGTCATCGGCGATCAGTATTCTACTCACGTTGGTCATGCTTCTCCTCCAAGTGGAGCGACCCCGTGAACATCGGGCCTGCTACTCCTCCCCCTCAGGGGGAGGGGCGGTTTGGGGCGACCCCCTTGAAGGGGGAGGAATGGAACCTGATCGCGGAAGGTACACGCTTGTGAGGAGGTGCGGGCGAATGATGATTCGCGCCTACAGAAATCCCGCCCGGAATTCGTTCTTTGGAAATACGCTGCAGCGGTACATGACGGGGAGAGATAGTCCCATCCGTAATTAGCATTTACCAACGTGAGTATACAGTACCGATCTGTTACTTCCTGTACGCACAAACTGGTTTGTTTTGTGCCCAATACTTCTTCCCCGGTGTAGGTAATTGGGGGACACGGAAAAGTCTCAGTAATCCCGCGATGATGTACGCATCAAGGCCGGTTCGGGTCGCCGGGAGTTCCGGGAACCGTACAATTTTCCCGGGTGGGAATGGAAAGAATTAACGCTCTTGGTGCTTTGACGGTAGGTCGACAGGTGGGGTGGCAAGCGAAGCGAGGTCAAGGCGAAGTTGCCTGTGGGGTAGGGGGCGGCTACATCAGTCTGTGCTGGATGGCGTAACGGGTCAGCTCGGCGTTGCACTTCAGCTCCATTTTCTGCAGGATCCGGACACGATAGGTGTTGACCGTCTTTATGCCGACCATCAGTTCCTCGGAGATCCTCTTCGGGGTTGCCCCGGCCGCAATCAGCAGCATCACCTGGTATTCACGCCCCGAAAGAATTTCATGAAGCGGGCCGTCCACGTCGGAGCCGAGGCGGCTGGCCAGCAACTCCGCCATCGAGGCACTGACGTACTTCTTCCCCGTGGCGATTCTCTGCAGCGCGTCGATCAGGTCCTGCGAGGAACTCCCCTTGGTCAGATAGCCTGCAGCACCCGATTTGAGGGCGCGCATGGCGTACTGCTCCTCAGGATGCATGCTCAGAATAAGCACCGGCAGCTTGGGCCGGATGCTCTTGATCTCGGTCATGATGTCGAGCCCGCTGCGACCGGGGAGGGAGATGTCGAGCACCAGCAGGTCGTATTCGTTGCTGCGAATCTTCACGAGGACTTCCGGTCCGTCAGCCGCCTCATCTGCGACCGTCATGTTCGCGGTCCTGGAGATCACCTGTTTCAGCCCTTCGAGGAAAATCCCGTGGTCGTCGGCGATCAGTATTCTGCTCACGTTGGTCATGCTTCGCCTCCAGCTGAAGCGACCGGGATGCGCGCCACTACGACCGTCCCCTGCTGCGGCGAACGGCAAAAGCGCACCCTTCCACCCAGCGCATAGGCCCGCTCCCGCATGCCGGTGATCCCCAGAGAATGGCTCTCGCGCACCTGCTCGGCGCTGATCCCGCGGCCGTTGTCCGCGATTGTCAGAACGAGCCGGCGGTTTCTTTCCTCCAGCGAGACCGAGACGCGGGTCGCCCCCGAGTGGCGCATCACGTTGGTAAGGGCTTCCTGGAAGATGCGGAAAACCGACGTCGCCACGCTGCTGGAGTAATTCTTCTCCAGCAGGAGTATGTCCGGCGTGCAGGCAATGCCCGTTCTTTTTTGGAACTCCGTCGCCTGCCACTCGATCGCCTCGGCGAGCCCCAGCTCGTCCAGGATCGAGGGCCTCAACTCTGTGGCTATCCTCTGGATGGTCCTGATCGCGCCGGTGATCAACTGCTCCAACCCAGCGATCTTCCCTGTCAGGGCTAGGTGATCGTTGTATTTCTCAGCCAGCGACGACACCCCCAGCTGGACGGTCGCCAGCACCTGCCCAAGTTCGTCATGGATCTCCCGGCTTACCGCCGTGCGCTCCTCTTCGCGAGTCCGCTGCTGGTGAGCCGACAGGGAACGCAGCTGTTGCCGTGAGGCGCGCAGTTCGTACTCCGCCACCTTGCGCGCTGTGACCTCGCGCACCACGGCAAGCCTGGAGAGCGAGCCGTCTGCGTTTTGCAGCGGCGTTTCGAATATCTCGTACACTTTGCCTGCCTTCTCGGACATGGATTCCCAGGTGGTGCTCCTTCCCGCGTCGCCGATCCAGCAGCCGGGGCAGGGGACCTGCAGGCCCTGAAAATACTCGTGGCAGTTGCGCCCCTCCACGGCGCCGAACTCCTCCAGCAGCGCCGCGTTGCTGTACTCGATCTTGTAGAAACGGTCTATGATGGAGACACCAGCCGGCATGGCATCGAGTATCTTCCTGAGCCTGTTCCGCTCGGCAGCAAGTTCTTCTTCGGCGTGTGTGAGCTCGGCCAGGTGAAGCTGGATCGGGCGAAGGACGAGGATGATAAGCGCCGGGAAGAGGAGCGCCACCAGAAGCAAGGAGTCGAGCGCGTGGTGAACGAGGTGCCTGCCGAGGCTTGGCTGGTAGAGCACCGTCATGGCGATCGTGTTGGAAACGGAGACGGATATGGCGAGGATAGCGATAAGGAGCGCCGGGGAGCGGTAAAGCAGATCGAGGCGGATGAGGGATTTCAGCGCCGACTTGACCCTCTCATACACTCCATGAATTCCTTTACTTTTCATACGCCAGGCCGTCGCGCATCTCGACAAGCCTGCCCCCCAGACGGGCCAGACCCGGGTTGTGGGTCACCATCACGATGGTGAGTCCGGCGCTCCTGTTCAGCTCCTGCAGGACTTCTCCGATTTCCCCGGCCCGTTTCGTGTCAAGATTTCCCGTCGGCTCGTCCGCCAGCAGTATCTCGGGGCGGTTCACCAGCGCCCGTGCGATCGCGACCCTCTGCATCTCGCCCCCCGAGATCTGCCCCGGCAGATGGTCCATCCGGTGGGCCATCCCCAGCATCCCGAGGAGCCTGTCCACTTCCCCCTCGACTCCCGGCTTTCGGTAAAAAGCCAGGGGAAGGGCCACGTTTTCCCGTACCGTGAGGGTCGGGATGAGGTAGAAGTTCTGAAAGATATAGCCGAAGACCTCTCGGCGGACGCGGGTGAGCTCACGTTCGGCGAGCGCACGGCCGGCGCCGAAAATGCTGGTGCCGGCGAGCTCAAGTTCCCCGCGGGTGGGGTTGTCGAGGCACCCGAGCAGGTTCACCAGGGTGGTCTTCCCCGACCCGGACGGGCCCATGAAAGAGACGAACTCTCCGCGCAGGATCTGCAGCGACACGCCGTCCAGGGCGCGTATCTCCTCGCTGCCGCGGCGGTAAACCCGGGTAAGCCCCTGAGCCTTCATCGATATCCGCTTCTCTGTCATCATCCCTCACTCCTTATCGACTCAAGGGGGCGCACCCTTCCCGCCTTCCAGGCGGGATAGATGCCGCTCATGAGCCCGACGCCGACGATGACCGCCAGCGTTATCAGCGCCAGTCCCGCATCGATCAGTACCAGTCCGCCGCCGGGGGCGTAGGGAAGAATCCTGCGCACCACGACATCAGTGAATCGTGCGAAGACCAGAGCTAGCCCGATCCCGGCGATCCCGCCACTGGTGCAGAGGATCAGGGTTTCGGTCCAGACCAAAAGGAAGATGTCAAGGGGCATGGCACCCATGGTCTTCAGGATGCCGATCTCCTGGAGCCGTTCCAGGACCGACATCAGGATGGTGTTGACGACGCCGACCATGGCGATGAGAAGGGCGATTATGGCGATGGAGAGCACCATGACGCGGGCCGTGGAGACGAGTTTCATGATGGTCGATTTGACCTGACTGAAACTCACCACCTGTACATCAGGAAGCTGGTAGAGCTTTTTTTCCAGTTGCGCCATGTCGGCGTCCTTCTTTACCTTGATGCCGATGGTGGTGATCTTGTCCAGCGCCGAAATTTTCTGCAGCGTTTTGAGGGGCACGAAGATGGTGCCGTCGTCCTGGGTGCCGGTCCGTTCCAGGATTCCTACCACCTTGAGCTGGACATTTTTTTCGGGGACCATGGTCATGTCACCTACTTCGCGTTGCTCCAGCTCGGCAGCCTCGTATCCCATGACCACCTCTGCAGCGTTTTCATCGCGAAACCAGCTCCCTTGCTTGAAACGCAGGAACGGCTTCATAGCGGGAAAGCTGGCCGCCTCCACGCCGAAATAGCCGGCGATGCCGCCGCTTTCACCCTTGTTGGGGTCGAAGAATGCCTGCATCAGGATCGGGGTGATCCCCGCCACCTCCGGTTCACTGACGATGTCGTCCACCATGGTCTGCTCGATGTAGCGCAGGCCGTTCCCCCCTTGCAGCATCATGGTTGCCGCCTCGTAGGGGCACCCCTTCGCCATCACCATGAGCTGATAGCCGAGGTTGTCGATGTCGCGATTGAGGGCCTGCTCGTAGCCCCGGTTGAAGCCGAGGAGGCTCACCAGCACCCAGGACGAGAGCATGATGCCGAAGACGGTGAGGATGGTGCGCGCCTTTTTTCTGAGCAGATTCTTGTAGGCGATCTGGTATCTGCTGATCACGGTTTCACCCCCTGCGGCGCATAGACGAATTCATCCATGAGGACCAGGTTTTTCTTCACGGCCCGCAGTGCTGCGCGGTAATCGGACTCCGCCTCGGGAACGGGGTTTCGGATCTCCACAAGCTTCCTGGTAGCCTTGCCGGTTACCGGGTCATACCACTCGAAATCGTTCAGGGAGAGCCCCGCGAACTGTCTTCCGAACTTGGGGTCGCGAAGCTTCTTCGCCCACTGGCTGGTCATCTTCTGGATGTAGAGGGTTTTTATGTGTCCCCCGGTATCGAGCGCTACGAAGACCTGTATCCCGCCGAACTGCCCCTTCTGGTTCACCCCGTGGATGTAGCCGGCCTTTTTCTTGCCATTATAGATCTCGTAGATCGTGTAGGGGACGTCGATGGTCTCGTAGATGCCGTGAAAGCGGTCCCCGAGCCGCGTCTCGACCTTTCGCAGCAGCGGTTCGCCCCCCTGCTTGTCGATGGAGGCATAAAAGGTGCGGTATCCCGTAGACCCGGGAAAGAGGCGGGCAACATCCCGGTCCGGATCGTTCAGGTCGCACCCGACGGCGCCAAGCGCCGGAGCCGCCGAGACCGACAAGAGAAGGAGGAGCAAAAAGAGCTGTGAAACAACCTTCAGCAGAGTATTACCTTTCACGGTCACACCTCTCTTTTAATCCCTGACCCCCCATCTCCTCGTCTTTCGTCTTTTCAAACCGGCTTGTAATAGTAGAGCTGCACGAGTGCGCGGTGGTCGTCCTCGTCATGGTCGTATTCATACATGATCCGAAAGGTCAGATCCGGGGTGGCGAGGGCGGAAAAACAGAGCGACATCAGCCAGTTTTCGCCGCCAGAGCGCCAGTAGGTCGGCTGCGCCTCGATCTTCATCCGCTGTTCCGGACCAAAGAGCACGCCGAGACGGTACATCAGCGCCACCGTGTCCTGACCTAACCATTCCCCGGCCTGGGCATCGAAGCGGTGCTCCAGGTTGTCCCGCAGAAAGGCGTAATCGACCCCCGCGAGGCGCATCTTTTCGGGATCCGGCTCCCGGAGTTGGTACCCCATGGTGTCAAGGGGCCGGCCATACCCGGCGGAGAGCCCAAGCGAGTAGTTCTCCTCGTTAAGGACGCCGTAGGAAACCCTGCCGGCCAGCATGTAGTTGCCCCTAAGGTAGATCGGCATCCCGGTTCCTGTGGTGGCACTTAACTGCAGGTTGCCCCTGGAGAAGTCCCGGTAGGTCCCGACACCCCAGTCGCGGTCGTAGCCGAAGCCCTGAATCGGCAGGGTGCGCAGGATCAGGGGATGGCTGTCGAAGTAGGATCCGAGGCCGAAGGCGGGCCGGTTGTGACCGATCCAGACGTCCGTCCACGGGGTCTTCGCCTTGAACCAGGCGTTGTAGACCTGCGGCTCCACCCGGAGGAACCCGTCGTTGTCCGCGATCAAGGCGAGCCGGCTCTGGAGCCCGAGGGAGCCCCAGTCGCCGGTCTCTGCGGAAAAACGGTGCAGATAGTCGAAGCCGATGCTCGTTTTCTGCATCTCGGCATCCGGGTTCATGGAATAATAGATCGGCTCGTTCAGGCGGGATGAATAACCAGCCACCCCTTGTGCCTCGAAATAGAGCAGGTGGCTGTCGGCATGGACGGGCGCCGTCTGCAGCAGGAAAGAGACCAGCAGGAAAAGGCACAGTTTTTTATATGTCGAAGAGATAAGCTCCACGGAAAGCCGCCTCCCCGTTTTTCAAGAACGTAAAGGCGACCTCCCAGTCTCCAGCCATCACGAGCCGCACGGGCAGGAGATAGACGCCCTTAGCCGAAAGGGTGAAGTCCTTGCCGCCGGTGCTGTGGGCGCCCCTCATGGACGGCATATCCGCGTCGCCTTTGACGACATAGGAGGTGTTTCGTCTTCCGTCACGGCTGAATATCTCCACTTTCATGATAGCCATGCCGATCTTCGGCTGTTTGTCGAAGCCATAGATGAAATAATGCTCCGAACCGAGCGGTATCTTCTCCCCCGGTTTTTGCAGCCGCTGAAAATCCTTCTTCACATTGACAGGCGGGGCTGCAAAGACGGGTTGCAGGGTCGCGACACCAAGGATCAGGGCAAGTATGGGATAGCTCAGATGTTTTTTCATCGAAGTTTCTCCTTCCAGTGGTCTGCCTACTCCTTTAGTCGCTTCATCTTCCTCAATTCACGTATCATCTTGGTGTCCTGATACATGTCGTCATACGCCGCCTTGATCGTCTCGTCAAAAGTAGCAACAGTCCCGCCGTTTAGCCGGGTAAACCGCTCGGCCGCCTCCCGGGTGGCAAAGGACCACTTCGCCTTGGCAGTCATTACCCCCTTCTTGCCGCCGCCCAACACCCATACGGCGCTGTCCGCATCGATGAGGTCGTGACTGTCGTAGTCGGCAACAAGCACGCTGACCGGGATCTTGTCTATGGTATTGGCCAGTTCGACCGCAACGCAATGCAGGCTGCAGCCGGCGACCGTTGAGCCGTCTTCGTACTCGATCAAGGTCCGGCTGTGTTTGAACTTTGCGCGGTCCATGCCGCACTGGCGACAGGAGTGTGATTGCAGCACGTCAGCCGGCTGCGTAGTCGTTGCTGCCTCGGCCGTCTGCAGGAAGAGAGCAAAAGCGAGAAAGAGAAAAAAACGCATCGGTGCCTCCTTTGGGACTCTTTATATGGTTACCTGACTAAGGTCGATCCCTCGCTGTTCAAGTTCTCTCCCCATCCCCACCCGAGCCCTCCCCTTGAAGCCTTGAAGGGAGGAGTTTATTCAGCGGAAAATCGGGCATCAGTCTGCTGCTGCAGGGCAGTCGACATTTCCGATACGCTGGATACACTGGATACACTGGATACACTGGATACACTGGATACACTGGATACACTGGATACACTGGATACACTGGATACACTGGGTGTCTGCTGGGTGTCTGCTGGATGGGCACGATCACCAGGGCCTTATTCTGCACCAGCGCCTCGACCATCTTTTTTCTTCCCCCAGCCAGGAGCCTCTGCACCGCGCTGCGGGAAATTCCCATCTTTTCACCCGCCTGCTGCTGGTCCAGATCCAGGCTGTCGCACAGGAACAGGGCCTCCATCTCATCGGGGAACACTGGTGATGATTTCCAAGCGTCGGAGCGGTGTGCATGCCGGCTTGAAAATCTCCCCACTACTGGGAACGGAGAGGGCTGGCTTAGTTTCTCGGCTTCTTTGAGCGACGTGTCACTCATCTCTCCTCGTACAGATTGGCTCGTTTGGGAAAGTAACATCTTGCAGGTATCGAGCGAGCAAGTGCCCAGTATAAAATATGTGACCTGACAGTCAAGCACTAAAAAAAGATTATGTTAATTAGTCACCATTGTGATTAATGCTGGTCATTCACAGCTGTCCTGAGAAAGGAGAAGGCACGCTTTGACAGGGCGCTATACACAAGAGACCTTTCGGATCAGTCAGGTCGGGTAGGGCGGGTCAGGCTAGACATCTGGACATTTGGTCAACTGATCCTCTAAAAAATGCATAAATCATAGCATCAATTCGGTTGCTGGCTGAAAGAAGGTGAAAGCGGATCGTGCTGACGAGAAATTTTTTAAGCCGGAAGAAAAGACAGTGAAAGGGCAGTGCCCCTCAGAACCAAAGAGCGAATGCAGAAGATGAAAAAGCCCTAGCGGCGGTTCAGATATTCCTTCCAGCTCTTTGTCGAAAGCCGTAGAGGTTCCTGAGATAGACGAAGGCGCAGGCCTAGGCAGGCCTAGCAATGGTCGCTGCCTTTAATGATCTCTTCGAATGGCTTGTTACCTTCAAGACATCTCCGTTGATAAGGCAGAGATTCTCTGAAGCCTTATCCGAAGCTGGACCGGATTTATCTCGTATTTCTGCGCGTGAAATATATTCTTTATGGCACGATACGGGAACTGGATGTAAGGTTCCATCTCTTGCAGAGCCGTTATCAGCATCTCTGTAGCACAACAGTGTTATTTTTGGGGCATATACATCTGCGAAGATGCGGCTTTTTTGCATGGCTTACACCCTTGGAAGGTATTCTAAATGGATGAAACGTGGGAGTAGGTGGGCCACCTGGAAATCTGAAAGTTGTGAAGACGGATCCGGTATGCTGGCGCCCATTTACAAAGCCAATGCGGATGACGAGTTCTGTCCCTGTCTGACATACACTTGGGCGTTTGAATCGGCCACGTCAGAAGACGGACCAGTCTTTCATTATTGGACAAAACCCATTGAACAAATCCTCAATTACAGATGTCATCCAGCGCTTCCAGGAAGACTGGTCAATGGAGCCAAGTTCGGAAATGGCTGATGAGAACGCCGTCTCGATAGAGGGAAACCGGTCGTTGTCAAGGAAGATGTCGCATCTCCTATGCTGCTTTGGCTTGGGACGACGTGCTGCTCTTTGCCGATTTATTGGGGTTTAAGGACACCTCGGCTGGCCGAGTCCAGTTCCGGCAAACTCCCGACCATCGCTGCGGCATTGCCGCCCTCGCCATTTCGTAAAGTAGCGCTCGTTTGTTGAGTATCGCCTCATCCTCGCCTCGGTGGCGTTGACCTGGCGTTACGAATTTTATGGCACTGTGCTGGTGTATCTCGTTGTACCACTTTTGGAAACCGGCAACCCACTGCCGTGCCTCGTCGACCGTATCGAATGGTTTTTCCGGTAGGCCAGGGTGGTACTTCAGGGTTTTGAATAGTGACTCAGAATAGGGGTTGTCATTGCTGACGGACGGCCGGCTAAAAGATGGCATCACCCCAAGATTCTGCATAGTTCCCAACATGGTGGCGCCTTTCATAGGCGAGCCGTTATCAGAGTGCAATGTGATTGTGCGACCGGCTATGCCTTCACGTAAATAGGCTTTGCGCAAAGTTAGGGCGGCAAGTTCGGCGGATTCCTCAACATAGACTTCCCAACCGACGATCTTGCGGCTAAATACGTCCATGATCAGGTAAAGGTAGAAATAAAGCCCCTTCACAGTGGTGCTTAGATAGGTGATGTCCCAACTCCAGACCTGGTTCGGCTCGGTGGCCACAAGGGCGTCTGGGCGCTTGTTTTTTGCAGGCTTGGTACGGCCCCGATGTGCAAGTTGCTTCTCCGCACGTAAAGTCCGGTAGAAGGTTGACTCAGAGGCGATATAAACGCCTTGGTCCGCCAGCTTAGGTACTATTTGGCTCGGCGGCATGCTGGCGAATTTCTCCTGATTGGCTATCCCAAGGATGGTGCTCCGCTCAGCTTCCGTCAGTTTATTGGCCGGAACCCGATCACGAGACGCAGCCTTACGTCCATCGGCAGGTATTTCATCATGAAGGCGCCAACGCTGCACGGTGCGGGGCGAAAGGAAAACAGCCTCGCAGGCCCTATCCAGGCGTGCACCAGCGACGCATGCTTCTTCGATCAAGGCAATCAGTTCTTGGCGCGCCGGGAGGTCGATTTTTCTGCCGCGGGCTCCTCCCAGAGCGCCTGGAACTTTTTTTGAAGAATCAGCAGGGCTGCAGTCTCGGCAAGTGCTTTGTCCTTACGATTCAGATCTTTTTCAAGCTGTTTAATGGTCACTGCCTGTTCCCTCATTTGTTCGCGCTCGGCTTTGTTGAGGGGGGCAGATGACCCGAGTACGAAGCCGTTCTTCCAACCGGCGATCTGCTCAGGGTAGAGCCCTTTCCGGCGGCAATACTCACCCAGCTCAACCTCGGTGAGACTGGCAGATTCGATGACGATGGCCAACTTCTCTTCATTGTTTAGGCTGGCTACTGGTGGATGATTGCTGTTCGCAACAGCATTAACCTGCTTGTTGCGGTATTGATTCCTCCAGGTGTACAAGGTGTCTTTAGGAACCCCGGTCTCTTTTACCATATCGGGGACACTGACATTATGCGGAGGCAGTAGCTTGGTTATGATGCTCAACCTGAATTCTTCTGAGTATCTCTTGGTCATTATCCCTCTCTCTCTCTTGCCCCGCAGGTTAACACAAAACTTCGGAAGAGAGGCGACATCTATCCTGACACAGGGGGGTGCAGGACCTCCCCATCTGGAGGGGGGCGACTGACCAGGTTTTAAAAATAAAGTCGGAACCGCGACACCGTAAACAGGTTCATCGAAAAAAAACGATTTAGAATCGTCACGGCACCGTTTTGCATAATGACCGACGGGGGCCTTATAAGGGTTAATTTTCAATGCATCGCTGTAACTGGCTGATAATTTATAATCTTCGACCTGATTGTACTTTTTTCGATTTGAATTTGCATGGCTTTCGGGGTGATACTCTCCTGACAATTCAGGAGGATGCCCATGAACTCTGTCCAGACAGTCTTTCGGCAGTTGCTTCAGTATCTCCCAAGGCATGAGTTTAACGTCTGCGTTCGCCGATATCGCGGAGAGTACTGGGCCAAGACCTTTTCCACATTCGACCAGTTCCTGTGCCTGGGGTATGCCCAACTGTCAGGTCGCGATAGTCTGCGGGACATCGAAACATGCCTGAATTCACACAGAGACAAGCTCTAGCATGTTGGTTTTCGCGGCACTGTTTCCCGGACAACGCTTGCCGACAGCAATGAGCGCTGCGATTGACGAATATTTCAAGATTTCGGCTTTACAGGAACGAGCCACTTGCTATTGAGCTGAAACAGCCACTGTTCGACTCGACGACGATTGATCTCTGTCTCACCTTGTTTCCGTGGGCCGAGTTCAGAAAAACCAGGCAGCGATCAAGATGCATACTCAAATTGACCTGCGCGGTTCCATTCCGACGTTCGTGGCCGTGGCCGTTGGCAAGATGCATGATGTTAGAATGCTTGACGAAATGCCTGTAACAGAAGACGCAATTTACACGATGGATAGCGGTTATGTTGACTATGCTCGACTGTTCGCCGTTCACAAGCAGGGCGCCTTCTTCGTGGTACGGGCAAAGGTCAACTTGCGATACCAACGCCCTGTACTCCTCGCCGAAGGACAAGGACGCTGGCATCCGGGCCGACCAGGTCATTACCCTTGCAACCCAGAAGGCGAAGCTAGGGTATCCCGAGAAGTTACGCAGAGTCAGTTATTTTGACAAAGAACGGGACAAGCGGCTGGTGTTTCTTATCAATCACTGTGAAATTACGGCTAAAACTGTTGTCGACATCTATAAACAGCGCTGGCAGGTGGAGCTGTTCTTCAAATGGATCAAGCATCACCTGCGGATAAAACCGTTCTATGGGACGTCGATCAATGCCGTAAAAAGCCAGATCTGGGTTGCCTTATGCATCTATCTGCTGGTGGCGATTGCCAAGAAGCGCCTGGGGATTGAGTGCTCGCTCTACACTTTTCTCCAGATCGTCGAAGTGAACTTATTTGAGAAAAAACCTATTTCAGCCATGGTTGCTGAAGCTCTTAAGCGAAATCCAGATCCCATCGGCAGAGACCAGTTGAAATTATTCGAGAATTAACCGGACAGTAGTGTTATCGTTTCTTGTCCATAGCCGTTGTCGTCCGTTCTGGTGACGAGTGAAGGCCCTTAGGGGTAAAAAATCTCCGCAGGATGACCATCAGCCTCTGCATCTGTTCTTTTCTCCGGAAGACGATAAGCTCATTCGATATGGGGCGTTCCGTCCTTTTCAGAAAAGCCCAGAAGTATCCAGAAAAGAGCAAAAATCCACCCACAATATATGGTTTATGCTTCATGTGGTAGATGCTTCTGATAATTTCCCATAATGGGTGTCCGCCTAGGTAGTAATCCTGCTTTCCAAATCTAAAAAACGATGCGAGTAACTTGCTCTGGCCCGTTCCTCTGCGACGATGATGGATAAAAGTTTTTTCCGTAAAGGTTCTTGTTTTCCACCCCTTCATGCGAGCAGTGTACACGGCTGTCAGATCAATACCACCACCCTTAATTGGAATATACCCCCCGATGTCTTCAAAGCATTCGCGCCTGAACATCTGACATGCCCCTGAAACATCTTCAATGTTTACGATATCGTAGTTATAAGTACCGGACGAGTTTTCAATATAGGCTGTTCCGGCGACACCAAGGAGTGGATTTTCGACAAATTTAGCGAGAATATAGTCAAAATACCCTTCATCAAAGGTGACATCGGCGTCGAGGTTGCCAATAACATCAAATTTCAAATTCTTAACTTGCTCGTACCCAGCGTTGAACGCGTGCACCTTGCTGGCAAAATTGCGCTCCGCTCGCTCAGGCATCCGCACGAGTTCCATCCAAGAATATTTATCGATGTATGTCTTAACGATATCATCGGTGCCATCTGTTGAACCGTCACTAACTATCACCCATTTAAGAGGTGGTACGGTCTGTGCCGCCATTGATCTCATAGCCTGTTCTATAAATGACACCTCATTTCTTGCAGGCGTTATAACGACATACACTGGGGCAATACATTCAGTCTCTTTGTCCATCCTCCCCCCTGCCAGTCTCACAGTTTCAATGCCCATACCTACCTCCTTACAACTGGCGTCTGCCATCTTTCCATTTTGTTCATCTTGTTTTATTTCATGATGGATTCGTTTAGGCGAGCACGGCCAGATCTATGGCAAGCCTCTGCATATTGGACACAGCGATTATTAAGTTATCGATGCCAAATAGGCTACACGAGGGCCCGCCTACATATTCTAGATTGTTTTCATCCGGAAACATAAGTTGCTGAATTTTAGCCTGTTTCTGTAAAAAGTGCTTAGGTTTTGGTTGTCTCTGTGCTATAATCCACCCCGCAACCTGCTGAATTTGTTCAATTCAATGACCACAGGAGCGGCCAAGACGAGGCAAAAACAGACCCGGGCAGATGAACCTTTTTCCGTCACAGCTCGTCACGACATCGGGAAAGAACTCAAGGAGATCTCCGAGGCAGTCGACGCCACACCGCAGATGCTGGACATGGTTTACAACGACCTAATCCGTACCCGCCGACACCAGACCGGGCGTGAAGGAATGACCGCCGAGCAGGTGCTGCGGGCATGCACGCTCAAACAGATCCGCAGCCTCTCTTACGAAGAGCTCGCTTTCCATCTCGAGGACTCCAGCCCTTTCAGAGCCTTTGCTCGACTGGAGATGGGGCAGTATCCGTCGTCATCGACTCTTCAGGAGAACATCAAGCCCCTTTCGGAAGAGACCTGGGAAGCCATACACATCTGCCTGATGCGGTACGCACAAAAGCTCGGCTTAGAGAACGGTCGCAAGATACGTGTCGATTTCACCGCTATCGAGACTGATGTGCACGATCCCACTGACGCCTCTCTTCTTTGGGATGGGATGAGAATCATTACCCGCTGGCTGGATGAGGGATACACCTTTAATCCTCGCCCCGACTACCGCTACAGCGATCATTTACGGGTGGCAAAGAGACGCCTGCTGGCCGTAACCAATGCCAAGAATGAGGCAGATCGAGTATCAGCTTACCGGGACATGACTCACTATGCCGACAAGGTTGTCGGCTACGCGAAGGCGGCCATAGTGGCCTTGACGGATATCAGGCTGCCGACTTGCGCTCGATGCTTACCGCACTGGAACTTCGTGCCAATCTGAAAAGAGCCGTTGAACTGCTGGAGAAAGTTATCAGCCAGACCGAGCGGCGTGTTTTCCGCGGAGAAAAGGTTCCTGTCTCGGAAAAGGTCGTCTCCTACTTCGAAGACCATACCGACATCATCGTCAAGAGCCGCAGGGAGGCCAGTACGGTCACAAGGTCTTTCTCACGAGCGGGAAATCCAATCTGATCCTTGATTGCCTGATTGAGCGAGGAAACCCGGCAGATTCCGAGAGGTACCTCCCGATGCTCAAACGCCATGAAGGGATCTTCGAGCGAATGCCGCGCCAGGTCAGCGCCGATGGAGGCTTCGCCTCAAAGAAGAACCTGGCCGATGCCAAAGAGCTTAAGGTAAAGGACGTGGCATTTACCAAGAAGCGCGGATTGGCCGTCGTCGACATGGTCAAGAGTTCCTGGGTCTAAAAGAAACTCAGGAACTTCCGCGCCGGGATCAAGGCGAACATCTCTACTCTCAAGCGCGCCTTCGGGCTGGACCGCTGCAACTGGAGGAGCTGGGAAGGGTTCAAGCGCTATGTCTGGAGTTCGATCTTCGCCTACAACCTCCAGGTGATCGCCAGGATCAGGTTGGAAGCAGCGAAAGCCGCAGCCTGAAGAGCAAAAGGCCTCAAAGTCCCATAACTCTCGGGAGCAGTACGTCTAAAACTTGAGAAAGAACCGCTACGCTGTTAGTTTGTTAGCAACATCTTAACGATTCGGGCCACTGTCGGACTGTTTCGTCGCTATGAAGTTCAGAAAAATGCCATTTCCGGACGGACACTAGATTGGTGTAAACTGTAGACAGGAGTTTGGAAAAAAATTCCATGTGTTGAAAAATGCTACTGGCGTGGTGCAGAGTAAACCAGGCGATCGACTGCTATTCCTTAGCAGCAATAGTTACCTTGAATCACTAGTGTCCCAACGTTTAATTGAATAATATCAGTTGGTTGTCAAGTTGATCTTGGTCGTCTTTGTAGCTGGTTTCTGTAAGTGTCTGTAATAATGAGATTCGTTCGAACATTGTGACACTCAAGACCTGTAGAATTGTGTAGAGACTGGCCTCAATTTTGAGTCGCTTTTTCATGATGGCCACCAGTACATAAACCGAGATTGCGATCCAAATTTGGGCCTTCACAGCATTTTTAGAGGTCCCGAAGAAGCTCTTGATTCGTAAGTTTTGTTTGATCCATTTAAAAAACAACTCCACCTGCCAGCGGCTTCGATACAGCTGGGCGATGGTTAAGGCCGGCAACGCAAAGTTATTAGTCAGAAAAACCAAGCTTGCGAGCAGTCTGAATCAACGATTGAGCAAGGTCAGCATAAATTTAGCCAGTCTCTTACCTTGTTGGCATTGGCCAAGGTGTTGCGTGAAACGGCAGTGCGTATTCCCATATGGTACAGCTTGCTCTTTTGGGCTCGGAGGCAAGCTTCAATGTCCCGCAGACTTTCGCGGTACGTCAACTGAGCAAATGCCATGCAGAGGTACTGGTCGAGGCACGTGAATCCTTCACCTTGAAGTTGCCATTGTACCTGTCGACGCATTTGTGAAAAACATGGAGCGGAAGATGCTCCATAACTTGAGAGAAAATGAGCTTTCCAGCGTACATGGCTGCCCCCCCCTGTGCGATGCTGCACAAGGATTGCAAGACCTCTGGAAAATTTCAAATCGTTAAATGGCTTGGGATGCATTTTCCTCTGTAACTTCGAATCGTTGCAACTCAGCACCCAGCTAACATTGGGACACTAGTGACCTTGAATAATTTAAAGTTGCTATTCAGCAGGTGTTAGAGCTGAATTCACAGCTACCTATTGCGCCGCCTTGGTGACCTCAACGATTCTATCCACAATACTGTTAAGAGAATCATTTCTTTTATTCTGCACATTCGGTTTCTTGTCACGCTGCGCTAGAACGATCTTAGTGGAGAAATCCGAGATGCTTTCCAAAAGAACCAGTCTGCCGGAATCTGACAGATATTGGTCGACTGCACCGATTTTACTGCGAAAGATACTGTACACAGGGACCCCTAAGGCCGCAGCTTCCCGGTTCATGGTCCCACCACCACTTATGACTAGATCTGAAAACCATATCAGATTCAATCCATCAATAGCATGGTCAGGAATTGTCAGTATCTGACGTTGAATCAAACTTCGCCAAGTGTCCCTAATGTACCCTTCTTGCTTCTTGTTACGGGGCAGTATAACAATTTGAACATTTGGCTTTTCGACAAGATACTCAACTACTGCTTCGAAGAGTTCTTGACTCTTATGGCTGTGATAATGGGCCTCAGTTGCTGGGGGCCGTATTGTCACCAGCAAAGAATCCATCGAAATATCCAACTGCTCCCTTATCGCAGAATCGGGCGTAAAGCCAGGCACATACACATCCTCCTTTATGCCTGGATATTTGTAGACAGGGACCTCGTCCCAGTCTAGCGCACTGTCAGGTATGACTTCAGGGACCATTACCCACGTAGGGTGTGCAAAAGCGACGCTCTTTGCATATTCATAGTCTGTAATCATGAATGTCGGTATCCGCAAAATAGTAGCTGCGATCAACTGAGTTCTGGAGCCATGGGAAACAGCAAGATCCGGTTTTTCTTTGAGCATTACGGGGACGAGTTGCAATGCCCTCATAAGCGAACCGAGGACCTTCATGATCTTGTTTTTCCCATAGTGACGTCCTATGCGCTGATAGGTCATATTAAAGTAATCAGCCAACTCATAGACTTGGAATGCATCACGTGCAGTTATCTTTACCTGATATCCGCGCTCAATTAATTCATCAATAATGGGCCTGAAAAAAGGTATATGCGGAGTATTATCGAGGTCTATCCATATTTTTTTCATATCACTTCCCGCAGATAATGTTAAATTATATTCTCTTGTAAAGGAATTTAGGTATGTAATAGCGTCTTTTATTTAATACAACTCCCAGAATCAGTCCCCCGCTTGCCTGTATTTTTTTTTTCAAACTTTCTGCCGAGTGTCGCTGTGTTTTTGCGGCCTCTAGGACCATAACAACGCCATCGACATTGCAAGAAATATTGGCGCTATCCAGTACGTTATCGTCCGATGACGAATCTATCAGTATCAAATCGAATTTTTCCTTCAATTTTTCCCAAAGCGCTCCAGTTGCTGAAATATCTTTAACAGGAGGAACCAGTGATGCCTGGAAAGAGACGGGCGCAAAATACAAATTTGAATCCCCGAATCTAAAAAAGGCTTTATCGACTAGTTCTCCTTTTTCTAAAAGATCCATCAAGCCATACTCGCAGGTGACATTGAAGTTTATCCTTCGCTCCGGGTCCTGGTAAGCCGGATCCAGAATCAGAACGGACTTGCCGTGTCTGTTCATCGCAGCTGAAGCAAACTCGCGCATTATCGTCGAGACCCCCACCCGGGGACCGCAACCTATGAACTGGATCACCTTGTAAGAGGAACTAGCCAGCAAGAGCTCAATCTGACGGTGCAGCTTCGACATCTCGTCCGACAGAGAAATCCCACGCGTCACCTGGGCCTCCAGGGCGAGCTGTGAAGATACTGCAGAGCAAGTTTTCTCTTTGCATGCCTGTTCTAGAGCGTCATGAATGTTGCTCATCTCGAATCCCCTATAAACACAAGAACTGTCTGTACAAACGAGGCCAGGCACGATTACGGGAAAGCAATAACGCCTCCTTCTAGGATCACATTTTCATCGACGATGCTGGGATTAGCTTCTTTAACCCGTCTGATTTTCTCTGCATCAACGCGACCGTAAACCTCCTTGATGAGTTTGGCCAGTGTATCTCCCTTTTGAACCACCCTTTTGACCGATGCTTCCGCGTCCGCCTGGCCTGCAACACGTGGCTTAACAATGGGCTCGGGGTGCGCGATTGGAGACATCCTCAGAGCCTGCAGCGGGAGCGCGGGCTTGGCAGCTTTTAAAGTTGCCATACCCTTGGCACCGACAATCCCTATCGCGACCACTGCCACTATCAGCACATACAGCCCATACCTCATATAAAGTGGCGTTTGGATGCCGAAATCGCGGGTGATTTCCCTGACTATCCCGACACCTATTCTTTTCTTGCCGTAGCCAAATGCCGTAATGAGGCTGTTGTCGCAGAGCACGTTGATCACCCTTGGAATGCCTCGCGCAGCTTTGACAATTTCCTTCAGGGCACCATCACTGAAAATCAGTTTTTCCTTGTGTCCGGCCGTTTTCAGCCGGTGATGAATGTATGTGATACCTTCATCCGTTGTGAATGGGTAAATGGTCGCCTTTACTGCAATCCTCTGCTTGAGCTGCTTCAGCTCGTCCAGGTTCAATGTCTTTTCGAATTCCGGTTGGGCACTAAAGACGATCTGTATGAGCTTCTCGGTAGCAGTCTCAAAATTGGAAAGCATTCGCAGATTTTCCAAAGTATCTATTGGCATATTCTGGGCTTCGTCAATTAAGAGCAGCACATTGCGCCCTTCCCTGTACTCGTCTAACAGCTTCTGGTGAAGCTGGCCAACCATGTGACAGATTTCCCCCGATTGCGGAACGATATCCAGCTCCGAAAAAATGTACTTCAGCAAGTTGAGATAAGAAATCGCCGAGTTGAACACATATATTATCCTCAGTTTTCTGGTCTCGGCTTTCTCAAGATATGCCCTGAGTATGGTGGTTTTACCTACACCTACGGCGCCTGTAATCAGGACAAAACCCTTTCTTTTTTCTACGCCATATATGATGGAGGCAAGGGCCTCTTTGTGTACATGACTGAGATACAAAAAAGAGGGATCAGGGGTTATCTGAAAAGGCTCTTTTTGAAGATCATAGAAATTCAGGTACATGGCCTATTCCTTTTTCCATGGAACCGTCACCAAGACAGGCAGCTCGAGGTACTTCTCCACGCTTTCCGGGTCTGAGAATGTCTGAGCCATTCTTTCTACGACATAGGCATATGCCACCCCAAGAGCTGCGCCGATCAGGGCACCCAACAGGATGTTCATCCGTTTGTTCGGCTTGATCGGCTTGACGGGAATAACCGCTTTTTCGATGACGCTGATGTTCGACAACTTCAGCCTGTTCATCACCTCTGAAATCTGCGCCTCCTCGTGCCGGTCGACGTAGGCAAGGTAGTTTTTTTCGTTGATGCCTATCTGCCTTTTCAGGTCTTTAATCCTGTTTTCGGTGCTGTCCAGCGCCGCGATCTCATCATCCAGCTGCCGTAGTTGGGCCCTCAAGGCATCGGCCTTGGCATTTTGGGATCTCAGATCTGCCTCTGCTCTGAAAAGGTCCGTCTCCATGCTTTGATATACAGGGTTGGCTGTTTTTACCTTGCCAACGATCATCTCTTCCTGGTCCTTCATGAACTTGTTGACGATTTCCAGCTCCCTTCTCGTATCTACTACGAACTTGTTGCTGTCCTTGTACTTGGTCCTCAGCTCCTGCTCCTTAAGCTGAAGCTCCAAGAGCTTGGATTTGGCCTCTATTATGATCCTGTCCCTTTCCGACTGCGTGTACCTGTCCTTGTTGTCGGTTATGTATTTCATCTGGCGCTTCAACGACCCGATCCTGCTCTGATTTTCCCGTACGTTCGATGACGCCACCTT
>Ga0209317_1000471_pt1 | contig 47859 bp, 42 predicted proteins | sample RifGroB2_FD_183994 | JGI IMG/M metagenome (GOLD analysis project Ga0209317, IMG submission 183994) | Soil microbial communities from Rifle, Colorado, USA - Groundwater B2 (SPAdes) (version 2) | ecosystem: Environmental > Terrestrial > Soil > Unclassified | place: Rifle, Colorado | collected... | reverse complement strand
GCCGCGGGCACCCTGTTTCTGCGGGAGTCGGCGGTGGCCAAGGTGCTGGCGGGTGAGACCACGCTAAAGGAGATCAACCGTGTCACCTTTGTCGAGTAGGTGCCAGATATGCTGATGTCCAAGAAGGGTCTCGGGCTAGAGCTCTCCAGCCAGGGCTTGAGCTTTGCTCTGGCCACAGGCGGCAAGACGCTCAGGCTCGATGCCGGGGTAAGCCAGCCGTTTTCTCCCGGCACCATCCAGCTCTCGCGCCGGGAGCCCAACATCATCAACCCTAAGGCCTTTGTCGCCTCGGTAAAGGAGGCGCATCTGCGTCTTTTGACCAAGGAGCGCTCCGTCTCGGTAGCGCTACCCGACGCAACCGGCCGGGTTATGCTTTTGGATCTGGAAGCGCGCTTCAAAAGCCGGGAAGAAGGCGTGGACATCATCCGCTGGAAGCTGAAGAAGAGCCTTCCTTTTGACATCGCTTCGGTGCATCTGGATTACCAGATCCTGGAGGAGAGGGATAACGGTGCGGTATCGCTGCTGGTTTCGCTGATCTCCCGCCCGGTGGTGACCCAGTACGAGGAACTCCTGATCGAGGCGGGTCTTGAGCCAAAGTACCTGGATTTCACCTCTTTCAACCTGTACCGTCTCTTCTCCCCGCGTTTGGATATGTCCGACAACGGCGCCTTCGTCACCTTCTACCGGGGTTCCATGACGGTGCTGATCTTCCACGGCGGCGTCTTGTCTTTCTACCGGACCAAGGAAACGGCAGGTGAGGCGCAGAACCTGTACCGCGAGATAAATAGCTCTTTTCTGGTCTACCACGACAAGCATCCGGGGCAGACGGTGAGCGAGGTGTTTTGCATGGCGGAGGCCTCCGACGCCGAGGGTTTTAGATCCCTGGTTGCCGAGGCGAGCGGCCTGGAGCCGGTGCTTTTGGACCTAGAGCGCATGGTGACTCTGAACCAGGGGGTTGGCCTGGACAAAGCAGCGCTCTCTGCGCTGGCCGGCTCGCTGGGCGCCGCGGCAAGGAGCCTTTGACATGAAACTGACCATAAACCTCGCCACCAGGCGCTACATCAACATGCGCCTGCTAAATGGTGTGCTGGTGACAGGCTTTCTGCTTATGGGCCTCCTGTCGATCTTCCAGGTGCGCGAGGTCGCCAATAACCACGCTGAGCTTGGGCGTATCGAGAAGCTCAGCGCCGCCAGCGCCGCCCGTTCCGGAGCAACAGTGAGCGAGGCGCAGTTGAAGGCGCTTTCCGGCAGGATCGCCTTCGCCAACACGCTGATCGACAAGAAAGCGTACAACTGGCTGAGCCTTTTGGACCGTCTGGAGGAGGTGGTTCCGACCGGCGTGTCGCTGATCCAGATCGAGCCGGACCCGCGCCAACAGCAGTTGAAGATAGCCGGGGCCGCGCGCAGCTTCGCTAACCTGCGCAGCTTTCTGGAAAATATGGAGCAGTCAAAAAACTTCTCGGAGGTATACCTCTTGGCCCAGACTGATACCAAGGTGGGTGCGACGCAAACGGGTATCAACTTCACCGTCACCTGCAAGGTCAGCTACCAATGAACTACGAGATGGTACGTGACATGATCGCCGCCAGGCGCAACGCTTTCGCGTTTCTCGCCTTTCTCACAGTATTGAACCTGGCCCTGCTGCTCTACCTCTCCATTTGGCAGAAACCCGGGCTTGCCAAGGCGCAAAGCGACTGGTTTGCTCAAAGGGAAGCAGCGGCCAGCGGACAAAGCGTCGGGACCGTAGCCAGCTACCAAAACGGCCTGCGTGACCTCGGCCTGTTCCAGGAGCGGCTTATTCCCAAAAAGAATTTCGCCGGTTTCCTGAGCCAGCTGTTCGAGACGGCCAGGAGCAATACGCTCTCCATCAAAGGGATCACCTACAAGCCCACCCTGATTAGCGGAGAGAAGATGGTCTCCTACGTCATCTCCTTCACCGTTTCCGGCAAGTACGCCTCGCTGAAAAGCTTCATCTCGGACCTCTCCGGTTACCGTGAGATGGTGACTCTGGATACCCTCTCGTTAAATAGCTCCAGTCCGACTGAGGAGTCGGTCGATTTGAAGGTTCAGATTACCGCGTATCTGAAGATGGAGGGGGCATGAACCGTCAAAAACTGGTGCTTTGCCTGCTGCTGCTTGTTTTTGCGGCTGCCGTCTTCTACAGCTTTTTGCGCTCTCCGAAGCAGCAGGTGGTGCCGCTTAAGAACCGCCCGGGGGCGCTTGCCACGATTGCCAGAAACAAAGGGGTAACTCCCTCGCCGCAAAGCGGCGCGGGAGATTCAGGGCTGCATCTGGAGCTACTGAACCGGGAACAGCCACCCTTTGCCGGGTATCGCCGCAATATCTTCAGCCCGATCTTTAGCGAAGAGGTGAAGGCGCTCCCCTTCAAGCCGCTTCCGCCCCCGCCCCCGCCGGTCGCGCCGCCCCCTCCGCCCCCGCCGGCGCCGGTGCAGGCACCGCCTCCTCCGCCTCCCAGCCCTGAAGAGATTGCCAACCAGTTGGCGGAGAACGAACTGTCGAAGTTTACTTTTCTCGGTTTCCTGAAGAAAGACGGCGAGAAGACCGTGTTTCTCTCCAGCAACAACGAGATATTCCTGGCCAAGAAAGGCTCCAACTTGGGACAGAAGTTCCAGGTAGCAGATCTCACCGACGACGCCATTACCATCAGGTCGAAGGTCGGCGGCAGGGAGCTCGTGATCCCGCTGGTCGAGAACAGGGTACTCAGTACGCGCCGCACCAAGTAAAAGCACCCCTTAAGGAGCAACCGCATGCATAGTCTAAGACCGATCTCCACCCTGATGCTGTTGACCCTGGCTCTCTCCGGCTGCACGGCCGGCCGCACCGCCTTCAGCAAGGCGCAAAAGCTCGAGAGCGACGGGAATCTGGACGCTGCACTGGTGAAATATGCCGAGGTTGCCGCGGCCCATCCCGAGGTTGGCGAGTACCGGGTCAGGTTCCTGAATGCGACTGATGCCGCGGCAAAGGTGCATTACAAGAAGGGGGACGCCTTCTTGGTGCTGAAGAATTACGATGAGGCTCTCAGGGAGTTCCAAAGCGCCCATGCCATCGACCCGACCCTGATCGAGGCCAAGCTGCAGGCGGATCGGGTCCTCAAGTTGAGAAACGCCCAGACCTACTACCTGGAGGGGGCCGAGTTCGAAAAGGACCGCAAACCGCGCGAGGCGATGATCGCCTATCGTCATGCCCTGGAATTCGAGCCGGCGCACCCGCAGGCCAAGGAGGCGCTGGATCGGTTGATCAGCGTCAAGCGGCAAAAGCTCGATGGCTACGAGCTGAACCTCAAATCGACCAAGCCGATCACCTTGAAATTCAAGGACGCGAAATTAAAGGAAATCTTCTCCATCCTGTCCCAGCTCTCCGGGATCAACTTCGTTTTCGACGATGCCGTGAAGGATGTGAACATCTCGCTTTTCCTGGAGAACGCCACCTTCCAGCAGGCGATGGAGATCATCACCGGCATGCAGAAGCTGGGCAAAAAGGTGCTGAACGAGAGCACCATCATCATCTACCCGAAAACCCCGGATAAGCTCAAGCAGTACGAGGAGCTTTTCTTGCAGACCTTTTACCTGAACAAGCTGGATGCCAAGAAGGCCGTTAACCTGGTGCGCACCATGCTGCAGGTGAAGAAGATCTACGTGAACGAGGAGATGAACGCCCTGGTGATTCGCGACAGCCCCGAGGTGATCGAGGTGGCGCGCAAGATCCTGGAGGCAAACGACGTCCCGGACGCCGAGGTGCTTCTCGAAGTCGAGGTCTTCGAGCTCTCCAAGCAGAACGCTGCTACCTTCGGCCTGCTGCTTTCGCGCTATGCCGTTTCCGGCAACGTCACTACGCCCTCGGGGCAGTTCTTTGCTGACACACTCAGTACCGTTGCCAGCACGGCGGTCGGGGCGGTCCCGACCCCCGCCACCACCTCGAACCTGTTGAACCTTTTTGCCTATAAGGATTACAACGGCTATCTCACCGTGCCGAACGCCACCTTCAACTTCGGGAAAACGCTTGCCAACGGCGAGACGCTCTCCAATCCGAAAATCAGGGTGAAAAACAGGGAGAAGGCGAAGTTCAACGTCGGCACCAGGGTGCCGATCACCACGACCTCGTCGCCTTCCGGCGGCGGCGTCAGCGTCAACGTGCAGTACGTCGACGTCGGTGTGAAGGTGAACGCGGAGCCGACCATTCAGCTAAATAACGAAGTCTCCATCAAGCTGGGACTCGAGGTGAGTTCCATCCTGCAAAGAGACACCATAGGCACCGACCAGGCGACCACCGTGGTCACCATCGGCACCAGGAATCTCGATACCGTTTTGTCGCTTAAGGACGGAGAAACCAGCATCATAGGCGGGTTGATCCAGAAGACCAAGACCGAAAGTAAAAGCAAGGTCTGGCTCTTGGGCGACATACCGTTTCTGGGCTCCCTGTTCACCAACACCAACGAGGGGAATGACAAGACGGAACTGCTGCTTGCCATCACCCCGAGGATCGTGCGCGGCGTGACTGTACCTGAGGGTGACATCGCCGCCTTCTGGTCCGGACGCGAAGACGAGCCTTCTTCGAACAAGCCGTACTCCTCGTTCGCGCCGGAGGAATTTCTCCCCGAGGCAGTCGAACCGGCCGGAGTTCCTGCAGCAGGCGCCCCCTCTGCAGCCGCTCCGGCAGCTCAAGGCCGCGTTACCGCTCTGGCACCGGTAAAACCGCGCCAGCCGGCTCCCGCTCCCGCACCCGCACCGGCACCGGCACCCGCACCGGCACCGGCACCCGAGGCGGCGCCCGAGGCGACCCCGGATGAGATGGCCGATACAATGCCCGCTCCGGCGCTGACTACTGGTGCAACCCCTGAAGAGTCTGCTGCTGTGACTGCTCCAACTCCGGCTCCGACCACCGGCGCAACTGCTCCGCAAGAGCCTGCAGCTGCCGCCAGAGCGGTGCCTGCAGTACCAGCAGTGCCAGCGCCGGCTCCAGCAGCGGTTCCGGTTCCACTGCCGGCTCCGGTGCCAGCACCGGCTCCGGTACAGGATGAGCCTGCAGTCTCGCCTACCGCAAAGATATCTTTAACCCTGAGCATGCCTGCTTCGGTGCAGCTCAACGAGCAGTTCACCGCGCAAGTCAACGCAGTTGGGGCACAGAGCCTTTACAACGCCGTATTCAAGCTGACTTACGATCCGGGCAAGCTCGAGGTGGTAAGTCAATCCGAGGGTCCCCTGATGAAGCAAGACGGCTTGCCCGCCAGCTTCCAGGCCTTCGCAGACAAGAAAAAGGGAGAGCTTTGGGTTTCCCAGTTGAAGCAGGACGCTGCCAAAGGTGTGAGCGGCAGCGGCATAATGGCCTCTGTCATTTTCAAGGCGATCGGCAAGGGGGCGGCCGGCATCGGTTTTGCCAATACCAATTTCAGAACCAAGTCAGGCGCTCAGCTTACGGTGACGCCGTTTAAGTCCGTTGTGGAGGTAAAGTAGCCCTTGCCGGGGCTTTCAGATCATGTGCAAAATCCTTGTCAATAATCGCGGGCTGAGCCTCATCGAGCTGGTGGTGACCATGGTCATCCTCTCCATCCTCGGCGCCCTGATCCTCCCCTCCGCCCGTATGACCTCTACGCGGGTCAAGGAGATCGAACTGAGGCGTAACCTGCGCGAGATCAGGGGCGCGCTGGACGAGTACAAGAAGCTTTACGACAAGGGAGTTGAGGAGAAAAAGATCACGCCCTCCCTCAACAAGCCCGAAGGTTATCCGGAAACCTTGCAGGCGCTTGTGGAAGGGGACGATTTGAAGGGTTATCTCGCTTACAAGAGGAAGTTCCTGCGCAGGATCCCGACCGATCCGTTCCACCCGGTGCAGGAGGGCGAGGATCCCTGGGGCATGCGCTCCTATGAAGATGAATGGGATAGCAGTTCGTGGGGGGGGCAGAACGTCTTCGATGTCTATTCGCTTAGCGAGGGGACGGCCATCGACGGTACCAAATACAAGGACTGGTGATGTCATGTTGAAGAGGATAGTACGGACACAACGGGGCTTCACCCTTATCGAGCTGCTGATCGTGGTCTCCATCATAGGGATTCTGGCAGCCATAGCCGCACCGAATTACCAGTGGGGCATCATCCGGGCGCGCGAGGCCGTGTTGCGCGAGAACCTCTACATGATGCGTTCCACCATCGACCAGTACTACGCGGACCAGGGGAAGTACCCGGCCACGCTGCAGGAGCTTGTGGAAAATAAGAACCAATATCTCAAAACAATCCCGAAGGACCCTTTTACCAAAGAGGCCGACTGGGTCCCTGCGGCTCCGCCGCCTATGGGTGAAGGGGAGCAGTTGGAAGGGGTCTACGACGTGCACAGCGCCTCCCCGAAGGTAGGTTCCAACGGCGTGCCGTATAACGAGTGGTAGCCCGGGGTCCTGCGCCCCGAGATACCGATGAAGTGAAGTAATGAGGCGTTAAGAGATGATTCAACTGCATAACGTTTGCCTGTCGTATCAAGCCGAATCCCCTGCACTTAGCGACGTCAACCTGAAGATCCCCAAAGGGGATTTTGTTTTTTTGACCGGCCCCTCCGGCGCCGGCAAGTCGACGCTGCTGAAGCTCCTTTACGCCGATTTATCCCCGACCCGAGGCCAGGTGCTGATCGACGGCGTCAACCTGAGCAGGCTGCCGCGCTCCCAGATCCCGTATTTGCGCCGCTCCATCGGGGTGGTGTTTCAGGACTACAAGCTGCTCCCGAACCGGACCGTGCTGGAGAACGTGGCGATCACGCTTGAGGTGCTGGGGTGGGGCAAGCGGGACATCGGGAAAAAGGTGTTCCATATCCTGAAGCAGATGGGACTCGAGGATAAGATCAACGCCACACCTCTGCGCTTGTCCGGTGGAGAACAGCAACGGGTTGCCCTGGCCCGGGCGCTGGTGAACGATCCCAAGATCCTGATTGCGGACGAGCCCACCGGAAATCTGGATGACGAAAACAAAGAGCAGATCCTTTCGATCTTCAAGGATGCCAACATCCGCGGCACCACCGTCGTTGTTGCGACCCACGATAAGCGTGTCATCGTGAACTCGCACCGCAGGGTGATCCGTCTGGAGAAGGGAAAATTGCTGGAGGTGACTGATGTCCAGAGCTAAGCAGTCGGTCCGCCCCAAACTGGCCCAGGAAGGGTTCTTCGGGCGCCTGATCTTCTTTTCCGCACGGGCCGTCGCCAACCTGCGGCAAAATATCTTCGTCAGCCTGGTGACGGTAGGGACCATCTCGCTCGCCCTGTTGATCGCTGCGCTTTTCCTTCTGGTCTACGTGAACCTGGAGGGAATGGCTGAGGGGTGGAGCGACAAGGTACAGGTCACCGCCTATTTCAACGAGGAACCGAGCCCGCTTGCGGTAGCTGCGCTCAAGGGGAGGGTGAAGGCTATTCCCGGCACCACCAAGGTCGTCTTCGTCAGCCAGGTTGAGGCCGAAAAGAGACTGCGCGGACGCCTCAAGGGTCAGGAGTCGCTTCTTGAGGGGATCACCGCGGACGTGCTTCCCGCCTCGCTGGAGATCAGCCTGGACCGGGGACACCGTGAGAGTGCAGCAGTCGCCTCTTACGTGACGGCACTTAAGCAGATACAGGGGATCACCGAGGTGCAGTATGGAGAGGAGTGGGTCAAGCGCTTCAATTCCTTCATGAACCTGTTTCGCCTGATGGGAACGCTTCTCGGGGGCTTCCTCGCCATAGCGGTGCTCTTTATCGTATCCAACACCATCAAGCTCACCATCTATGCCAGAAAAGACGAGCTGGAGCTGCTTGGACTGGTCGGTGCCACCCGCTTTTTCATCAAGGCGCCCTTCCTGATCGAGGGGGTGCTGCAGGGCGCGTTGGGGGCCGTGATTTCACTGGTGGCCCTCCTGGTCTGCTACTTCACCTTTCTTAAGAATGCCGCTAACTTCCTCGGGGTAAATCCTGCATCAGCGGGCCTCTCCTTCCTGCCGGTCCCACACCTGGCAGCCATCCTCTGCGGCGGTGTGTTGCTGGGATTCATCGGCAGCCTCACCTCTTTGAAAAGGTTCATACACGTCTAGCATGCGCGTTCATTCCATTATATTAGCTTTCGCCGTCGCTTTTCTCCTCCCCCTCCTTTGCCAGGCAGGGGTCAAGGAGGACCTGCAGGGTTTGAAGAAGCAGATCAAGGAGAAAAATCTCCTGATCAAGAAGACCCAGAAGGTGGAGACCAAGGTTTCAGGCGAACTGCAGCAGATCCAGAAGTCGCTCGCCGAGAAGCAGTCGAGCCTGGTTGCGCTGGGGCGCGATCTGGCTGGTGTCGAGAAGGGCATCGATAAGACGCTGCAGGATATCGAGCGGGAACGGCTTGACGCGGAAAAAAAGCGCGTGCAGATCAATCGCCGGGTGGCAGCACTCTATAAGGGTGGAGACACCGGAAACCTTAGGGTGTTCTTTTCCTCGGAGTCGTTTCCCCAGATGACTGAGAACCTGCGCTACATGCGGAGCGTTCTCGAAAACGACAGGAAGCTCTTCGAGCAGTACAACCAGAATCTCGAACGCTTGAAGCAGCTGAAGCTGCGCCTGGAGCAGGATGCCGCCCGCAAGGAAGGGATCCGGCGCTCCATGGAGGCCAAAAAGCGCGAGATAGAGCAGGAAAAAACCCGCAAGGCAAGCTATCTCGTTCAGGTCAGGCAGGACAAGCAGGGACATCTCGCCTCGCTGAAAGAGCTTCAGGCCAATGCGCAACGCCTGCAGAGCATGTTCGCAAGGCTTGAAGCGCAAAAGAGAAAGGCGTACAATGCCGAGCAAGCTAGGCTTAAAAGGGAGCAAAGCAAGGGGGCAGCGGGCAAGGGCAAGCAGGGCAAGAGCCCGCAAAACGTCCAGCGGCCTCCGCCGCAGGTGCCCAACCAGGGGCTCGGTGCGCAAAGGGGGAGGCTGTCGCTGCCGGTTAAGGGAAACATCATCGACCGGTTCGGCAGGCACAAGCATCCCGACTTCGACTCCTTTACCGTAAGTAACGGCATCTCCGTTGCGGCACCCGCCGGAACCCCGATCCGTGCGGTCTTTGACGGAGAGGTAATTTTTGCCGACTATTTTAAAGGGTATGGTAATATGATGATCGTCGATCATGGGGGGGGGTTCTTCAGCCTCTACGCGCATGCCTCCTCGTTGGCCAAGAGAGTCGGATCGAAGGTGGCCAAGAACGATGTGCTGGCGAGCGTGGGCGCTTCGGATTCCTCGAAAGGACCCATGCTTTATTTTGAGATCCGCTATCAGGGCAGGCCGGTTGACCCCGCCCCCTGGTTCCAATAAAGAGCACATTAAGCAATGAAAGGGAGGAACAATGTTCAAGGGTAGTAAATTCAAGAAGGCGACCCTGTTCGTCACCACGGTTTCTCTGCTGACGCTTGCCATAGGATTCGGTGTGCAGCGCAGATGTGCGGCCCAAAGTGGCGGCGGCAACGATTACGAATCGATCGAGCTCTTCACTGACGTACTCTCCATAGTGAAGAAGAGCTATGTCGAGGAGGTTGATACCAAGAAGCTGGTCTACGGGGCGATCAACGGTATGCTCACCTCTCTCGATCCGCACAGCTCTTTTATGCCTCCCGAGACCTATAAGGAGATGAAGATCGATACCAAGGGCGCCTTCGGCGGGCTCGGCATCGAGATTACCGTCAAGGACGGCATCTTGACGGTCATCTCCCCCATCGAGGATACCCCGGCGTTTAAAGCGGGTATCCAGGCGGGGGACCAGATCCTGAAGATTGACGACAAGTTCACCAAAGACCTCACCATCACCGAGGCGGTGAAACGGATGAGAGGGCTCAAGGGGACCAAGGTGACCATCACCATCATGCGCGAGGGGTTTGAAAAGACCAAAGAATTCGTGCTTGAGCGTGACATCATCCAGGTGAAGAGCGTGAAGTTCAAGGTGCTCGACGACGGCTACGGTTACGTGAGAATTTCCCAGTTCCAGGAGAAGACGGATGAGGATCTGGTAAAGGCGCTGAACACCCTGCAAGCTGATAACAAACCACTCAAAGGGCTGGTTCTCGACCTGCGCAACGATCCGGGCGGGCTGCTGGATCAGGCCGTCAAGGTAAGCGAGCATTTCACCGATGAGGGGAAACTGATCGTCTACACCGAAGGGCGCGAGAAGGATTCGCAGATGCGCTTCACCTCCCGCAAGGGTAACAAGCAGGCCAATTACCCGATCGTCGTGCTGATCAACAGCGGCAGCGCCAGTGCTTCCGAGATCGTCGCCGGCTGCCTGCAGGACCACAAGCGTGCGGTCGTGCTCGGTACCCAGAGCTTCGGCAAGGGGAGCGTGCAGACCATCATCCCGATGTCCGACAACTCCGGACTGAGGCTGACAACGGCCAGGTACTTCACCCCGAGCGGTCGCTCCATCCAGGCTAAGGGGATTACCCCCGACATCCTGGCGGAGAAGGTGGATATCACCGAGACCCCGGAAAAGAAGGGCGGCATGATGCACATCAGGGAAAAGGACCTTGAGAACCACTTCGAGGAGAAGAAGGAAAAAGATGCCGTCAAGGAGAAGGAGGTCAAGCCCGCGCCTTACAAGACCGATGAAGCCGTGAAGAGCGACTCGCAGGTACTGCGCGCACTGGACCTTTTGAAAGGTTGGGAGATTCTGAAGGCGATGGGGAAGGTGTCCTAACCGGCAAGATATTAAGCGCTGAACAGGGTTCAAGAAGAAACGGTAAATGCTAACGGAAGGGGATATAATGTCTCCTTCCGTTTTTTTTGTTTCTCGAACATTCCCTCCCTGAGGGACTGCTTTACGAATAAGGATTGCCTCACCCGTGGGGGCGAATCATCATTCGACCGGTTCCGTATCCGGTTGACCCGGTTGACATGGAAACTGCAGCTTAGTAGAGTGAAACAGTTAATTTACCAAGGTAGGTTCATTGGAGCGAAGATCCATCCCTTAGTGACGCTATGAGGTTCCTCATGTTCAAGCTAAGTTCTCTGCCCGCCGCGCTACTCATCTGCATTCTTGCCATCCTGCCGGTTCCGGCCTATGCCCTCTCAGCGCTCTCCATATCATCACCGGCAGCAGATGGCGTCTTCGTATTGCAGGGGGCCGGCATCGAGGGGGTGTCCGGGCTGGATATTACCGTCTCTTATGACCTCACCACCTTGTCGAACCCGCGTGTCGAGATCGGTAAACCCGTCAGGGGAATGTTGAATGCCGTCAATCCCGGCAACCCCATTAAAATGTTGATAGTCAGTGCCACTAAAACAATTACCGAAAGCGGTACCATTGCCACTATGACCTTTGACCGAGTGGGCGACTCGCTTGGCAAGATTACCGGACTGACAGCTACCTTGATCAACTTGGACAATAAAAAAGTTGCTATGGCGCAGCCCGTAGTGATTAATCCCACCGAAGTTCGCAATCCTGACCAGCAGACCGGCAATACAGATACCAGCGATACTGATACCGGTAACTCCGGAACGGGTTCAACCACAACAAGGCAACCCTTTGTCGTCGGCGGGACATTGACCCTCGCCTCCAATGGAACGACCGATGATGGACAAAGCGAACCACCGAGCGTCGAGGTGCCACCGCTGGAGAACCCGGAGCAGCAGCCGGCAGAAGGAGCAATACCAGAGCCAGAGCCTCAAGTACCCGCCCCGTCGGCTGAGGAGGCTCAGGAACCAGCGCCGGTGCAACCTGAGCCTGAGCCTGAGCCTGAGCCTGAGAGTGCGGTGCAGCCTGCACCTGAGGGCACATTTCAGCCTGCGGCGTCCTCGCTAGCGGTGCAAAGTGTACTGGAGCGGTTCAGGCTCTTTCAGGGAGAGAGGACGCTGGAAAGCCTGACTGCCCTCTTTCGCAGGGAAGGCGCCACCTTCTTCAGCCAAACTCCTCCCATCGGGATCGCCGACGGCAAATCGAGCGTCAAACTGCTGATCCGCCAGGTGGCCGGCGACAAGACACCAATTTTCGCCTTCAATTCATCGCGTTTCGTATCTTTGGCAAAGACCGGAGATGCGGAGTGGGAGGTTGAGGTCCGGCCCAACAAAGGCGCGGTCAGAAGCAGTGTGACCATGCGATCTGGCGACGTCGTGCAAGTTCTGCCGTTGACCGTAACGCCGCGGGCTGATACCGCTTTGACCGGATCTGGTGAGACCACTGAAGCTGATTTTCGACTGTTCCTGAAAGAGCGTGGTGCGGAGTCAGCACCAAGGTACGACCTGAACGGCGATGGAACTCGTGACTATGTGGACGACTACATATTCACTGCCAATTACCTTCTGAAGGTGCAGGAAAAAGCCGGCAACAAGAAGACTGCACCGCAGACGCCTCGATAGTTCGGAGACTGCACTGCAGGCGCCCCGGTAGTTCGGAGACTGCACTGCAGGCGCCCCGGTAGTTCGGAGACTGCACTGCAGGCGCCCCGGTAGTTCGGACACTGCACTGCAGGTGTCTCGGTAGGTTTGGACCTTGTAGGGATACCCCTTGCGGGTATCCGGCCTTGCGGCCCTCGCTCAGCAACCGGAAATTTAAAAATAGCTGTATTGTGCCTCCATGACTGCAGAGTCTGGAGGCATTTCCTTTGTGGCTGATCCAAGTTGCTAACCCTTCCGCTTAACTTCGTTTTTCCTATTGCCGCAAAATTGAGGATAGGGTATACACACTCTTGCTGAAGGCTTCATCATGAAGCAGAATATGGAGGTTCACACTGGGTAGCTCCGGTCGAATAAGCCTTCCAGAATGGGGAGAATATTATGTTTGCTCTGCGTGACAGTAAATTGTTCCAGCAACTCTGCTTCATCGACGGGATTTGGACCGGAGCCGACAGCAACGAAACTATCGATGTCGTCAATCCTGCCACCGGTGCAATGATCGGAACCATTCCGAAAATGGGGGCAGCGGAAACCAGACGGGCCATCGAGGCGGCAAGCCGGGCGCTTCCGGAATGGCGCGCTAAGACGGCCGGGGAGCGCTCGATAATCCTGCGGCGCTGGTCCGAGCTGCTCTTGGAGCACAAGGAAGATCTCGCAATTCTGATGACTGCGGAGCAGGGCAAGCCGCTGGGCGAGTCGAGGGGCGAGACCGCGTACGCTGCGTCGTTCATCGAATGGTTTGCCGAAGAGGGGAGGCGGGTCTACGGGGATGTAATTCCGCCGCATCAAAGGGACAAGCGGATCGTGGTGTTAAAGGAGCCGATCGGGGTTTGCGCCGCCATCACCCCCTGGAACTTCCCTTCCGCCATGATCACCAGGAAGGCGGCGCCCGCGCTTGCCGCAGGCTGCACCATGGTAGTAAAGCCTGCCACGGCTACCCCTTATTCGGCGCTCGCCCTAGCCGAACTCGCCAAGCGCGCAGGGGTGCCCGATGGTGTCTTCTCCGTGGTTACCGGCTCAGCCGCTGGAATCGGCGGCGAGATGACCGGCAACCCGCTGGTGCGCAAGGTCACCTTCACCGGTTCCACCGAGGTCGGCAAAACGTTGATGTCGCAGTGCGCCGGGACGGTGAAAAAGGTCTCCCTGGAGTTAGGAGGCAACGCACCGTTCATCGTCTTCAACGATGCAGATATCGATGCCGCGGTTGAGGGCGCCATCATCTCGAAGTTCCGCAACACCGGTCAGACCTGCGTCTGCACCAACCGTTTCCTGGTCCAGGATGGGGTCTACGATAAATTCACCGAGAAGTTGGCCGCAGCAGTAGGCAAGTTGACCGTGGGCGACGGGCTGAAGGGGGAGACCCAGCAGGGACCGCTGATAGATATGGCTGGAGTCGAAAAGGTGGAGGAGCACATCGCCGATGCTCTGGCGGGCGGAGCGCGTGTGGTTACCGGAGGCAAGCGTCACCAGCTTGGCGGCACCTTCTTTGAGCCGACCGTGCTGGCCGACGTCCTCCCCGGCATGCTGGTCGCTCGCGAGGAGACCTTCGGTCCGGTCGCGCCGCTATTCCGGTTCGAGACCGAAGATCAGGCGATACAAATGGCAAACGACACCGAATTTGGTCTTGCCGCCTATTTCTACAGCCAGGACATCTCCCGGGTCTGGCGGGTGGCCGAAGCGATCGAGTACGGTATCGTGGGCATCAACACCGGGCTCATTTCGACCGCAGTCGCCCCCTTCGGCGGGATGAAAGAGTCCGGCACAGGGCGCGAGGGTTCCAAGTACGGCATCGAGGAGTTCCTTGAGATGAAATACCTCTGCATTGGCGGGATTAAATAAAGGAATCTATGAAAGAGGTGCAGGTATATTCGGGTGGGAGACTGACGCGGGGAGAGGTCGACGTGGTCGCGGAGTTCCCGCTGGTGCTGAGAGTCAATGACAGGGAGATCGTCACTCTGATAGCGTCGCCGCATGACCTACGGTTCCTGGTGGCTGGCTTTTTACGAGTGCAGGGGTTTGTCGAGAGTGTCGAAGATTTTCTACTGCTCAGTGTCTGCAATGACTACGGCATAGCCAATGTCCGCATCAGGGGGGAACTCCCTGGAGAGTTGAAGCCGATACTCACCTCCGGCTGCGGCACCGGTATCACCTTTTCACTGCCGGCTGCAGGTAACGCTGCAAAGCCAAACTCAAAGGTTGTGCCGGTAGCACCCGCAGCCATCTTTGCCCTGATGGAACAGCTCGCCAAGAAGGCGGAAAAGTACAGAAACCATGGCGGAGTTCATTCCGCCGCTGTGGGGAGTCCTGACGGCAAGCTACTGTTGCATGCCGAGGATATCGGACGTCACAATACCTTTGACCGGTTGGCGGGTGAGGCACTGCTCAAAGGGGTGGAACTTGCCGGGACAGTGCTGGTTACCTCGGGCCGGGTTTCCGCTGAGATGGCTGCCAAGGCTGGGGCGCTCGGCATCAGCCTGATTGCCTCCCGCACCTCTCCTACTGACATGGCGATCCGGATTTGCGAAGATTCAGCAATCACCTTGGTCGGCTATTTGCGCGGAGCCAGATTTAACATCTATGCGCATGCAGAAGGGCTGTCGATTGATGGATAATTTCGGCGCGTGCAGGACTCGCCAGTTTGCTGTAGATCTACCCCTCTCCCACAAGGGGAGAGGGGACCTGGCCCTCTCCCCTGAAGACAATTGGCATCGGGCAACTCTAGCGCCCCCACCATCTGGAACTCTGGCTCCCCTCCGCAATAGAGCAGGATTTAGTCCCCCCTCCCTTGATGGGAGGGGCTGGGGGAGGGTGGCAGCGCTGTAGCTAACACATTTAATTAGAGCAGAATATACCTATTCCACACACTACAGCGAAAAGAAGGGCTGCAGCTCGGAGTATGCTTACGATAAATGCGTCTTTCCCGAAGAGAATTCCCCAACCCAAAGCTATTTCAGCAATTGACAAAGCAAGGCAAAAACTGTATACAGTATCCATTCAAATGAAACTGGTTTGTCACGTCTTATTCCTATAAATGCAGTAAATCGCTGGATAATTTGGAGGAGGGATCATGATCGAAGCTTACTTAAAGCAAGAGGCAGAAAGAAAGGCACTCGGAATTCCTGCAAAGCCGCTCGACCCGGAGCAGACTGCTGGTCTTTGCAAACTGTTGGAGGCACCTCCCGCAGGCAAAGAGGCGTTCCTGCTGGAGCTCCTCAAGGAGAGGGTTTCCCCCGGTGTTGACCCGGCGGCCGAAGTGAAGGCCTCTTTTCTCGCCGGCATCGTTGCCGGTTCCATCAAATCCCCGCTCGTCTCCAAAAAAGAGGCCGTGCAAATCCTCGGCACTATGCTGGGTGGCTACAACGTGGCTCCCCTGATCGCCGCCATCAAGGATCCGGAACTGGCAGAGGTGGCTGTTACTGCCCTCTCCGGCACCACCCTTGTCTATGATGCCTTCGACGAAGTACTGGAGCTCTCCAAGAGCAACGCCTCCGCCAAAAAAGTTCTCGATTCCTGGGCCGCCGCAGAGTGGTTCACCTCCAAGTCCGGCCTCCCCGAAACCGTCAAGGTCAAGGTTTACAAGGTGGAAGGCGAGATCAACACCGACGACTTCTCCCCGGCAGGCGATGCCTGGAGCCGCCCCGACATCCCCCTGCACGCCCTTGCCATGGGCAAGACCCGCTTCCCGGACGGCAACGACACCATCGCCAAGTTCAGGGCTGACGGTTTTCAGGTTGCTTTCGTGGGCGACGTGGTGGGCACCGGTTCCTCCAGAAAATCGGCCTGCAACAGCGTGCTCTGGGCTATCGGCCAAGACATCCCGGCTGTGCCTAACAAGAGAAGGGACGGCATCATCATCGGCGGTGTCATCGCTCCGATCTTCTTCAACACCGCCCAGGACTCCGGCGCTTTCCCGATAAAGACCGACGTTTCCAAGCTGAACACCGGCGACGTGATCGTGGTCGATTCTAAAAAAGGCGAGATCAGGAGCGAGTCAGGCGAAGTGCTTTCCACCTTCGCTATCTCCCCCAACACGCTCTCCGACGAGTTCCGCGCCGGCGGCAGGATCTCGCTCATCATCGGCCGCGCACTCACCGACCGCGCCAGAAAAGCGCTCGGCCTCCCGCCGACCGACGTCTTTACCCTTCCGGTTAACCCGGCACCCAAGGCAGGTCAGGGTTACACCCAGGCCCAGAAGATGGTCGGCCGCGCTTGCGGCGTTGCAGGCGTCCTTCCGGGTACCGCTTGCGAGCCGAAGATGACCACTGTCGGTTCCCAGGACACCACGGGCCCGATGACCGCTGACGAACTGAAGGAACTTGCCTGCCTGAAGTTCCTGGCACCGATGTTCATGCAGTCCTTCTGCCACACGGCAGCCTATCCGAAACCCGCCGACGTGAAGATGCACAAGACGCTTCCCAACTTCATCATCGAGCGTGGCGGAGTGCCGCTGAAACCGGGCGACGGCGTTATCCACTCCTGGCTGAACCGTCTGCTCGTTCCCGACACAGTCGGAACCGGCGGCGATTCCCATACCCGTTTCCCGATCGGCATCTCCTTCCCGGCTGGCTCGGGCCTGGTTGCCTTCGCTGGCGCCCTCGGCTTCATGCCGCTGGACATGCCTGAGTCCGTGCTGGTCCGCTTCAAGGGTAAATTCAATCCCGGCATCACGCTGCGCGACGCAGTGAACGCGATTCCCCTTTGGGCCATCAAGCAGGGCCTGCTCACCGTGCCCAAGAAGAACAAGGTGAACATCTTCAACGGCCGCATCCTTGAGATGGAAGGGCTTCCCGAGCTCTCCGTCGAGCAGGCTTTTGAACTGACCGACGCAGCCGCCGAGAGAAGTGCCGCCGCAGGTTGCATCAAGCTCTCCGAGGAGTCCGTAGCACAGTACCTGCGCTCCAACGTGGCACTGATGCGTAAGATGATCGCAGACGGTTATCAGGACGCCAACACGCTGCAAAACCGCATCAACGCCGTCGAGGAGTGGCTCAAGGAGCCGAAGCTTCTGGCAGCCGACGCCAACGCCGAGTACGCCGCGGTAATCGAGATCGATCTCGCCGAGATCACCGAGCCTATCCTTGCCTGCCCGAACGACCCGGACGACGTCAAGGTCCTCTCCGAGGTTGCCGGCACCCCGATCCAGGACGTGTTCCTCGGTTCCTGCATGACCAACATCGGTCACTTCCGCGCCGCAGGCGAGATCTGGAGAGGGAAGAAGTTCAACCCGGCCATCCGTACCTGGATCTGCCCGCCGACCCGGATGGATCAGCAGCAGTTGAAGGACGAGTCGTTTTTCGCGATTTACAGCGCTGTCGGCGCTCGTATCGAGATAGCAGGCTGCTCGCTTTGCATGGGCAATCAGGCTCGCGTGCCTGATGCCGTGAACATGTTCTCCACCTCGACCCGTAACTTCGACGACAGGATCGGCAACGGCGCCAAGGTGTTCCTGGGCTCCGCAGAGCTCGGCGCTATCACCGTTAACCTCGGCAAGCTCCCGACCCCCGCCGAGTACCTGGCCCAGTACCAGGAGCGGATCGAGCCGAACAAAGAGACCATTTACAAGTACCTCCAGTTCGACCAGATCGCTGAGTACAAATAGTAGGTAAGAAGCAGGAAGAGATGCTGTAAAAGAAAAGGCCCGTCGGGAAACCGGCGGGCCTTTTTACGTGTACTGAAACATTGTCAGACCTAATTAGTGCCAATCTTCCGCTGTTCACGTTCCTCCCCTTTCAAGGGGGAGGTCTGGAGGGGGATGGGTCGTTTTGGCGACAGACAACCCCATCCCCACCCCAACCCTCCCCTTGAAGGGGAGGGAGGATTCTTTAGCTAAACCAGCTTCTTCAACTCCTCGATCAAATCCCTTAGCAGATCATAGCCGTCCTGCCAGAATCCCGGGTCCGTCAGCACTATGCCGGCAGGCGCCAGCGTTTCGGCCGGAGTCCTGGAGCCGCCGTCGGCAAGGATGTCGCGATAGATCGGGATGAAGCTCTCGCGCTGCTTCAGGTAGCGCTGGTACAGTGAGAGCACCAGCAGTTCCGCGCAGGTGTACGAGTAGCAGTAAAAACGGGCATGAATGAAATGGGAAATGTAGCTCCAGCCAAAGCGGTAAGGCTCTATCATCTGCACCGAATCGCCGTAGAGTTTACCGTTCTCTTCCCACCAGATATCGCAGAGCTGGTTCGCTGTCAGCAGTCCTTCCTTTCTCTCCAGGTGCATCCGCTCCTCGAACTTGGTGAGAACGTTCTGGCGGAAGGTGGTCGCGATGATGTCCTCTATCTTGGCGCAAAGAAGGGATCTCTTGACGGCGACATCGGTCTCGTTCTCAAGCAACAGGCGGGTAAGCAGCATCTCGCCGAAGACGGAGGCGGTTTCAGCAAGCGGCAGCGGAGGATGGTAGTTCAGCATGGTCTGGCGCTGGGCCAACATGAAATGGATGCCGTGGCCGACCTCATGAGCGATGGTGGAGACGTCACGCAGGTTACCGGTGAAGTTCAAGAGCAGGTACGGTGACAGGGACGGGGTCATCCCCATGCAGAAGGCGCCGCCGCTCTTGCCGGGGCGCGGCAGAACATCGACCCTCCTTTCGAGGAAGAAGGAGTCCGCCAGTTGCGCAAACTCCTCAGAGAAGCCGCGATATCCCTCGACCACCATGCTGCGCGCCTCTTCGAAGCTGTACTTTCTGCCGCTGTCGGATAAAGGCGCGTAGACGTCGCTGTTTTTCAAGCGCGGCATGCCGAGCAGCTGCGCCTTCAGCCTGAAGTACTCCTGCGCCAGCGGGTAGTTGGTCTCGGATACCTGCATCAGGCTCTCGACAACCGGGGTGGGGATCTCGTTCCCCATGTTGGTCGGCTCCATAGGGTGGCCGTAATTCCTAAGTTCCAGCTCCTGGGAATGGTCCAGTGCCACGTTATTGAAGACTGCGGAGAACAGAATCTCGTGTTCTTCGTGGCGCTTCAAAAAGGTGCCGAAGGCCCTTTCCCTCAGTTCCGCATCCGGGTGATGCAACAGCGCCAGGACCTCCTCTCCGGTCAGCTCCCGCTTCTCCCCCTCGATCTCCAGCGTGTAGCGCAGCGAGGCGGAAACCTCGTCGAAGAGGCGGCAAAAGGCCTGCACGCCGGTAAGGCTCTTCTGGGCCAGCAGGCTCTCTTCCCGCTCGGTGAGCGTATGGTTTTTGAATTTGCGCAGGACTTCCAGGAAGTGACGGTAGGGCGCCAGCAGTGTGTCGTCCAGGAGCGCCTTGAAGGGCTCTTCTTCCATCTGGATGATCTCGATATCAAAGAAAAGGAGCTCCCTTCCCATTAGATTTCCGAATTCCGCCGACTTTTGCGAGAGCCGCTTGTTCTCGTCATTCTCGCTATCTGCCGCAAAGAGCAGGTGGGCGTAGAGCTGTGGTTTGGCCAGACCCTCCTGCAGCGCCTCATAACTGCGCAGCGCCTCCAATAGAGCCTCCGCCGACAGACCGGCCACCTTGCCACGGTAGCGTTCCCTGAAGGCTGCGACCTGCGAGGTGCCTTCCTCAAACGCGCGTATCAGTTCGGGAGCGGAGGGGGAGGGGTATAGTGGGGTGGTATCCCAGGTAAGGTCGCTGTTCATAGTGCTCTCCTCAAAGTGCAGTTTCGTCAATGATTTCATGTGAATGCCCACCGATAGTAATCGAAGGGGTGCCGGCTGTCAAGATAGCTGACCGGTGCTCGTGATCTGCGATATTTAAGTCCTGGACCCGGTTCCTTGACAAAAATATGCTGTGCGATAGAAATAGTGAATATTAAAAACTTCATATTAGTACGCTTTTCCGCTGAGTTCATTATATTGATAGGTTCTTTTAGGGCGTTCGTAGTGCGTTATATCTGCCACTAAGGTCGCTGCCGAAATCGCGGCAGGAATGCCGCTCACACAACGTGTTGGTAGCTTTTTGGTTAGGCACGCATCCTTATCAACGACAGCCTCCCCGCTCCGGAAGAAACAGTCGCAGAACTCGTGAAGAAGGTCGCCACCATGGAAAAGCTTCTTATTATTTGCGATGAGCAGACCGTTCATCTACTCACCTTGGGCCTGGCTAGAGAGTATACGATCCTTGAGGCAAAGGATCCGGTTCTGGCCATGGAGCAGCTTTTGAAGCATGGACCGAAGGTGGTAATCCTCGATCTCGGACTGACATCAGGTCAGGCGGGCTCTGAAGAGGCACTTCTGCCCGGGGAAGGGTTTCCCTGCCTGAAGTCCATGATCGAGAGCCGACCCGGCACAAAGGTTGTGGTCCTGACCGGAAACGATGAGCGTGAAACGGGTTACAGTGCTGTGGATTGCGGTGCTTATGACTTCCACCACAGGCCGATCGAGCTTGCCCGGTTGAAGATGGTGATCACCCGGGCCTTCCACCTTTGCGCTGTGGAGGAGCAAAGGAGCAGGCTCCAGGCCGCGTTGGAGCGCAGCCATGCCGGCATAGAAGGAATTGCCGGTCAGTGCGCTGCGATGCGGGAACTCTTTTCTGCCCTGCAAAAGGTGGCATTGGAGAAACCGGAGTTGTTTGGTAACTATCGAGGCGACGAAGGGGATGCTGTTAGCGCGGTGGGGCGATGGACTGCCGGGGTTGCCACCTCTCTGGAACAAATAGGGGGTAATTCGGGCTGCCTGCAGCAGAAGAGAAAGGTCGCGATGGCTGCGGAGAAATTGACCATGCCGACCGAGCAGTTAAATGCACCGACGACGTTGGCCCCGTCGACTGATACTTTGGCCGAGTTGGCGGAGCAGTCGAGCCAGCCAGCGGGGTACTTGAGCCTGCCGACGGAGCACTTGACCCTGAGGGAGGTCCGCGACAGGGTGGAGAAGGGGATGGTCAGCGCCGCGGTCGGCAACTGCGGCGGGAATATTGTAAAAGCGTCGGAACTGCTCGGCGTGAGCCGGCCGGCCCTCTACGACCTGATGAAAAAGCACGGGCTTTATAAACCGGCTGTCCGGCAGTAATCTCTCAGATCTCCACGCTCGTGCTGCCGTTACGCGGCACGAGTTCGCTGAAAAAGTTGATCGTGCTGAACCTCTTCGAGACGGCGGCTGCCGATTGTGAGCTGTAGCGGCCGACGTGGATCAGGTACTTGATATTAAAAAGTCGCGCCGTCTCCAGGTTGGTCTCGCTGTCCTCGCCTAGCATGGTTCGCTCCGGTACAAAAGGTATCCTCTCCTGCAGTACCCCCCAGAACGCCGGATCCTCCTTAGGAAGCCCCAGATCGTGTGCCGAGATAATCCCGTCAAAGTAAGGGCCGATTCTGGTTCTGCGCAGCTTTAGGTCAAGCGTCTTGCCGTGCGCGTTGGTTACCAGATAAATCCCTTTGCCATGCTGGCGCAGATAGAGCAGAAACTCGGTAACGAACGGGTGCACCGCGATCAGGTGGTTGATCTCTTCCTTTAATACCGGGATGTCGAGCCCTAGCTGATTGGACCAGTAGTCGAGATCGGTCCAGTTCAGGGTGTTCTCCTGGGAATGGAACATCTGATAGAGTCGCTCCTTCGCGGCAGCGTGGCTCAGGCCGTTCTTCTCGGCGTAGCGCTTGGGGACGTGCTCGAGCCAGAAGTGGTCATCGAAATGACGATCCAAAAGCGTACCGTCCATGTCCAGCAGCACCGTGTCGATTTGGTTCCAATCTATCTTCATGCGATTTAACGCCATTGCTTTCTCTCTAAAGGTTGACTATTCACGAGACCTCGCCGCAAGCCGCGGCCTTCCCCCTTCCCGACCTCCCCCCGCTGGGGGGAGGAGAGTTGGTAGAGGCTGAAAAGAGGGAGCGTAGGGGCGAACCTTGTGTTCGCCCAGATTTCACCCGACCCCCAGGTGATTACACCCGACTCCCAAGTGATTTCACCCGACCCCCAGGTGGTTTCACCCGACCCCCAGGTGGTTTCACCCGACCCCCAGGTGGTTTCACCCGACCCCCAGGTGGTTTCACCCGACCCCCAGGTGATCTCACCCGACCCCCAGGTGATTACACCCGACCCCCGAGTGGTTTCACCCGACACCCAAGTGAATACACCCGACCTTCAAGTGATTACACCTTCACTGGGGACCACATCTGCCCAGCCATATAAAAACGGGGCGAACACAAGGTTCGCCCCTACGGGCGTTATAGTCTGGCAAGGCGATAGGTATAGCTGTGATGAAAAGCAAATCCCACCTGGTGGCGCCGCTTACCCTACCTGACCTTATCCTGCACGAATCGCTTTATCTGCTCACGATCGGCATCCATTAACTCGCAGCGGGTTTCAAGTCCTTCCAGCGCGGCCAGTGAGGCGGGAAGCGGCGGCGGGAAGCCGATCCCTTTCTCCACTGCCTCACCGAATTTCGCCGGATGGGCGGTGGCAAGGCAGACGACCGGGGAGCCGTCTTTCACGCACTCCAGCGCTCCGCGCACGCCGACTGCTGTGTGCGGGTCGAGTATGTAGCCGCTCTCTTTATTGAAGGATGCTATGGTTTCCAACGTCTGCTTCTCATCGACAGAGCAGGTGAGGAACTCGCTTTGCACCTGCTTGATCTCTTCTGCGCTGAACACGATCCTGCCGGTTTGCTGCAGTTCCGCGAAGGCGCTTCTTACTCTCTCCGGGTTCTCGTTGAAGAGGTAATATAGATAGCGCTCCAGATTGGAGGCCAACTGGATGTCCATGGAGGGGGAGACGGTTTGCACGACTTTCCCCAGCGAATAATCGCCGCTTGCCACGAACCGGCTCAATATGTTGTTCTCGTTGGTCGCCAAAATCAGCTTCGAGATGGGAAGGCCGATCCGCTTGGCCAGGTAGCCGGCGAAGATGTCGCCGAAGTTCCCGGTCGGAACGGAGAATACCATTTCCTTCTGCTCGGGGAGCCGTCCCCAGGCATAGAAGTAGTAAACCACCTGAGCCAAAACGCGCGCCCAGTTGATGGAGTTCACGGCGCCCAGCGCGTATTCCTTCTTGAACTCAAGATCGTTGAAGAGCGACTTGACGATTTCCTGGCAGTCGTCGAAGGTGCCGTTAACTGCGATATTGTGTACGTTCTCGTCCAGCACCGAGGTCATCTGCAGCGCCTGGATCGGAGAGGTCTTCAGGTGAGGGTGCAGGATGAAGATGTTGATATTCTCCTTGCCGCGCACGCCGGCGATGGCGGCGCTCCCCGTGTCGCCCGAAGTGGCGCCAAGAATGTTCATCTTCTCGCCACGTTCTTTCAAGAGGTACTCGAACAGGTTCCCCAGAAGCTGCAGCGCCACATCTTTGAAGGCGAGCGTCGGTCCGTGGAACAGTTCCAGGATGTAGACGCCGTCTTTTTGGACCAGCGGCGTGGTCTCCGGGTGGTCAAAGCTCGCGTAGGAGCGGTCGATCAGTTCCTTCAGATCCTGTTTCGGAATGTCGGTTGCGAAAAGGGAGATGATGTTGAAGGCGAGCTCGGGATAGGGAAGCTTGGACCAGGCCGAAAGGGTCTCCCGGTCGATCTGCGGAATGTTCTCCGGCAGGATGAGCCCTCCGTCTGTGGCGAGCCCCATCATGACTGCGTCCTTGAAACCGATCGGTGCGATGTTTCCTCTGGTGCTGATGTATTTCATATCAATTCTCTTTCCCGCTGAAGTATTTTGATCCTGCTTTGGCAACGCAATATATAACAGTTTAAAGTCGAAAAGTGAAGTGATTGCTCAGTCGGGCGCCTGTTCTGGATCAGGGACGCCGGGAACAAGGTGAGTGGTTGCATTGGGACAAAGCATGCAATCATTGCTGCGGGATAGCAGGAAACTCTCTGTTATAAAATAAATTAGCTTCTATTGAATTAATTTTTTTAAATGAAATGGCTGGATCGGCCCTGGCAGGGTGTCGCTGGATGAGGGAAGTAGCCGGTTTTTCAACCATAGCTCCGACCCAAAACGCTGGAAATGGATATGTTTTTGAAAAAAAGCTCTTGCATAAGAAAGTCTTCCATGCTAAATATTGGGTCACATCTTAATGTTCACTCAAAAGTGAGCTCCCGCAGCTCACTTTTTTTATTGGAAAACGGAATTATGGCAAAGGTTGATGCAGTAACTAGGATTACGGAGATCGCAGAAGCGATTGTTGCCCCGCTCGGCATGGGTCTGGTGGACCTCGAGTACAAGCGCGAGGGGAGGGACATGGTAGTGCGTCTCTTCCTCGAGAAAGAGGGCGGCATCACTTTGGACGACTGCTCCTCGGTCAGCAGGGAACTTTCGGACATCCTGGACGTGGAAGATTTCATGCCCGAGCATTACACGCTTGAGGTCTCCTCCCCCGGCATCTGCCGTCCGCTCAAGAAGATTGCCGATTACGAGCGCTTCGTGGGAAGTCTGGTGAAGGTGAAAACCTTCGAGCAGATCACCGACGACGGCGGCAACAAACGCAAGACCTTGCTGGGCACCCTTACCGGCGTCAAGGACGGGGTGATCAGCATCCACCTGCAGGAAGGGCAAAACGCCGAAATACCGCTGGATAAGGTGGCCAAGGCCAATCTGGAATTCGAATTCTAACGGTTTTTGAAATGACAATATCAGCGACACGAAGGAGACAGTGACGTGGAAACGAGCTTTAACCTCAAGCATACTATTGACCAGATCGTCAAAGAGAAGGGTATAGATAAAAGTATCGTGTTGGAAGCGCTGGAGCAGGCTGTCCTCACGGCTGCCAATAAGAAGTTTCGCAATACCCGCGATCTGGAGGCTCACTACAACGCCGAGATCGGCGAAGTCGAGCTGTTTGAGTTCGTTACCGTCGTGGAAGAGGTGCAGGATTCCTACCGCGAGATCGAACTGGATGAGGCACGCGAGGAGGATCCGGAAGTTGAGGTAGGCGACTCGATCGGTATGAAGATGGACGCCAGCGGCTTCTCCAGGATTGCAGCGCAGACGGCTAAGCAGGTCATTATTCAGCGGGTCCGCGAGGCGGAACGCGAAACTATTTTCAACGAGTTCCTGGAGCGTCAGGGCGAGATCGTGAACGGCGTGGTACGTCGCTTCGAGAAGGGCGACCTGATCGTCGACCTGGGACGCGCCGAAGCGCTTCTGCCGCACAAGGAGCAGGCTCCGCGTGAGGTGTATCGCCAGGGCGACCGCGTCAAGGCGCTGATCACCGAGATCCGCATGACCACCAAGGGGCCGCAGATCCTGCTTTCCCGCACCCATCCGACTATGCTCGCCAAGCTGTTTGAAGCAGAGGTTCCCGAGATTGCCGAAGGGATCGTCGAGATCAAGAGCGTGGTGCGCGAGCCGGGCGGCAGAGCGAAAATCGCAGTTTTCTCGCACGACAACGACGTAGATCCGGTCGGCGCTTGCGTCGGTATGCGCGGCAGCCGCGTGCAGAACGTGGTCTCCGAGTTGCGCGGCGAAAAGATCGACATCATCCCCTGGTCCGAGGATATCGCCCGCTTTGCTTGCAACGCGCTGGCACCGGCCGTGGTTACCAAGGTTTATGTCGATGAAGAGGATTACGCCATGGAAGTCATCGTGGCTGACGACCAGCTCTCGCTCGCCATCGGCAAGCGCGGCCAGAACGTGCGGCTTGCTGCCAAACTGACCGGCTGGAAGATCGACATCAAGAGCGAGTCCCGTATGGCAGAGGCAGAGCTGCAGCAGTTTGCCTCCTTCGACGGCACCGAGGAAGAAGAGGCCGAAGCGGCAGCTGCAGCTGAATTGGAAGCCGGAGCAGGGTTGGAAGCCGGAGCAGAGGGGCAGGAAGAGTTGCAGGAAGCTGTCGAGCCGGAGGCTGTTGAAGAGGCAGCTGCCGGGTCGGAGTCCGAGGCTGTTGAAGATGTTGCAGCCGCAACTGACGAGGAGAATGTTTAAATAGTGCCTAAAGCCAATCCGCAGAGAAGCTGCCTTGCCTGTCGCGAGGTGAAGGACAAAGGAACCCTACTTCGTTTCGTGCTAGCGCCGGATCGGACCTTGGTGCCCGATCTGCAGCAGAAATTACCAGGGCGCGGCGTTTATACCTGCATGAAGGGAAGTTGCCTGAAGCTCGCTGCCAAGAAGAAACAATTCAGCCGGGGGTTCCAGGGCGAAGTGCTGGGAGCCGAAGGCGAGAGCCTGGCGCGTCAGGTGAGCGATAAGCTTGAGGAACGCATAGCATCGTATCTCTCCCTTGCCAACAAGGGAGGCAAGATAGCATCGGGTTCGGATCAGGTGCTGGATAAATTAAAGAAGGGTGGCGTTGGTCTGCTCTTCATTGCAACCGATATCTCAATTGATATCGGAGAGAAGTTCCGGGCCGTGGCCAAGCTCAAGGGGGTCCCTTGCGTGACCTTGTTCAGCAAGGAGCGTCTCGGTGGACTGTTAGGAAAAGAGCTCAGGAGCGTTTTGGCTGTCTTGGACAGCGGCTTCGTAGGATCTATAGGTTTGGAAACGGAAAAGTACAGGAACTTCTTTGAGGAGGAGCGTGAGTAGATGAGCAAAACCCGCGTATATGAGCTGGCGCAGCAGATGGGGATAGATAATAAGGAGCTTATGGCAAGGCTTGCCGACCTGGGCGTGCCGGTCAAAAACCATATGGCCGTTATTGAAGATGCGGATGTAAAGGCATTGTCCGCCCCTGCGCAGACAACCCACAAAGATGTTTCCCAGGAAGAAGTCCGCGTCAAGCCGACCCTGATCCGCAGACGTGCCAAAGCGGTGGAGCATACTGAAGAGGCTGCTGAGGCAGCACCTGCAGAAGCCCCCCAGCAGGAAGTTGCCGAGCAGCCGGCTGCGCCGGTAAAGGCAGAAGCCGAGCCCGAGGCAGCACCCGCTCCCAAGCCTGCACGACCTGTGGTTGAGCAGACCAGGGCGAGAATCATCGAGGCTGCTCCTGTCAAGCCGGCACCGGCACCTGTTGCACCTGCTGCAACCGCTGCCCCTGCTGCTCCGGCAGAAAAGCCGGCCCCGGCAGCACCTGCCGCGCCTGTCAAGGCTGAAGCGACTGCACCGGCTAAGCCGGCTGCCGAAGCTGCCCCGGCCGCGCCGACAGCAGCTGCAGCACCGGCAGCCGAAGCTCCCGCCGCCCAGGCCGAGCAGGCGGAGAAGCCTGCAGCCAAGCCCGAGGCCGCCGCTGCCCCGCAAGCCGCTCCGGTGGAAACTCCGGCTGTCGCTGCCAAGGTGGTGGAACCCGAGCCCGAGAGAGCTACCGCTACCAGGGCAAGAATCCTGGGGCGCGTCGAGATTCCGATCCCGGCACAGCGTCCGCCCGAGCGTCGCGAGTATCAGCGTACCGCCCCCGGCGAGCGTCCGGCTCAGCGTCCCGGCGTGCCACGCGGCGTAGAGCGTCCCGGTACCGAGCGTCCGGCGCCCCGTCCAGGAGCACCGCGTCCGGCAACTGCAGGCCGCCCAGGCGAAAGACCGGCTCCTAGCCGTCCCGGCGAGAGGCCGTCAGGTCCCTCCCGTGGTCCGGAGCGTCCGGCACCGCTGGCACCGATCGATACCGCTGCCCTGGCAGAGGAGCGTCGTAAAGGTAGGAAGGCGGCTCCCGCCCCCGCACCGGACTTCAATAAGCCCGGCGGCAAGAAGGGTGGAGCTCCGGTAGTCAAGAAGAAAGAGGTCTTCAAAAAGCCGGATCTGCTCGACAAGCGCGAGCGGGTTTTCGAGCCGGGTCCCCGTTCCAAAGGGAAGAAGCGCTACGTCGAGAAGGTCCAGATCGGCAAGAAAACCGAGATCACGACACCTAAGGCGATCAAGAGAATTATCAAGATCACCGAGTCGATCACCGTTGGCGAACTTGCCAAACGGATGGGCATCAAGGCTACCGACCTGATCCGCGCGCTCATGAAGATGGGTGTCATGGCAACCATCAACCATCCGCTCGACTTCGACACCGCGACCCTCTTGGCCACTGATTTCGGCTACGAGATCGAGAACGTCGCACTCGACGTCGATGAGATGCTGGAAGCCGAGCCGGATACACCGGAGTCCCTGATTAAGCGTCCGCCGGTCGTTACCATCATGGGTCACGTTGACCACGGTAAGACCTCGCTTCTGGATGCTATCCGCGAAGCAAACGTCATCGCAGGCGAGGCTGGCGGCATCACCCAGCACATCGGCGCCTACGACGTCGAGCTGAACGGCCGCAAGATCACCTTCCTCGATACCCCGGGCCATGAGGCGTTTACCGCCATGCGCGCCAGGGGAGCCAAGGTGACGGATATCGTCATCCTGGTGGTGGCAGCCGACGACGGCGTCATGCCGCAGACCCGCGAGGCGGTGAACCACTCCAAAGCAGCAGGCGTGCCGATCATCGTCGCCATCAACAAGATGGATAAGCCGGACGCAAGCCCGGGTAAGGTAAAGCAGGAACTGATGGAGTTCGGCCTGGTCTCGGAAGAGTGGGGCGGAGAGACCATCTTTGTCGAAGTCTCGGCTAAGAAGCGCACCAACCTGGAGTCGCTGCTGGAGATGGTTCTCCTGCAGGCCGACGTTCTGGAGCTCAAGGCGAACCCGGACAAGCCGGCGCGCGGCACCATCGTCGAGGCAAAACTCGACAAAGGGCGCGGCCCGGTAGCAACCGTCCTGGTTCAGGAAGGAACCCTGAAGGGTGGCGACTACTTCGTTGCCGGCGTGCACTACGGACGTGTACGTGCCATGCAAAACGACCGCGGCGAGAAGATCATGGCAGCAGGACCGGCCGTACCGGTCGAGGTGATCGGATTTACCGGCGTACCTGATGCGGGCGACATCTTCATTGCCATGGCTGACGAGAAGCAGGCTAAAGAGATCGCACAGCACCGTCAGATCAAGCTGCGCGAGACGGAACTCGCCAAGCACTCCAAGCTTTCGCTGGAGCAGCTCTACGAGAAGATCCAGAAAGGTGAAGTGAAGGACCTGAACGCCATCGTCAAGGGCGACGTGCAGGGCTCGGTAGAGGCAGTGGCCGAGTCGCTCAGAAAACTCAGCACCGCGGCAATCCGTCTCAACGTGCTGCACGCCTCGGTAGGCGCCATCACCGAGACAGACGTCAACCTGGCCAGCGCATCGAACGCCATCATCCTCGGCTTCAACGTGCGTCCCGAGGTGAAGGCTGCTGCCCTCGCCGAGAAGGAAGGGGTCGACGTCAGGCTCTACAACATCATTTACGATGCTGTGGACGACATCAAGAAGGCGATGGAGGGGCTCCTGGAGCCTACCTTCAAGGAGAAGAACCTGGGGCGCGCCGAGGTCAGAGAGACCTTCCAGGTGCCGAAGCATGGCACGGTGGCCGGCTCCTACGTCACTGACGGCAAGATCGTCAGAAACGCTCAGGTCCGCCTGCTGCGCGACAACATGGTGGTCTACGAAGGGAAACTCTCCAGCTTGCGCCGCTTCAAAGATGACGTGAAGGACGTAGCAACCGGCTACGAGTGCGGCATCTCTCTTGAGAACTACAACGACCTCAAGATTGGCGACATCATCGAGTGTTTCGAGATGGAGAAGTTTGCAGGGAAGCTTTAAAAAAACAACCAGGGAGAGAGGGTGGCGTTTCGCCCCTCTCCCTTTACCTTTCCCGCTAAGGGACAAAGAGAGTATTGCAGCCATGGTAAAACGTTCAGACAAGGTGGGGGAGGCGATTCACAAGATCGTTTCCGAGTTGCTAATCAAGGGGCTCAAAGACCCGCGCATAGGTTTTGTCACCATCACCGGAGTGAAGATCACTACCGATATGCGTCAGGCGACCATCTATTTCACGGTGATGGGAAGCGAAGAAGAGAAGCAGCACACTGAAACGGGGTTAAACAGCGCCCGCGGCTTCATCCGGAAAGAGATCGGGCAGGCGCTCAAGATGCGCTTCACCCCTGACATCCACTTCAAATACGACAGCTCCGCTGACTACGGCCAACATATCGAATCGATACTGAAGGAGATAGGCGCAAAGGATGACGGCGATAATACCTGAGATAACGCAGATACTGGCCGAGATCGAGAAAAGCTCCAGCTTTCTGATCACAAGTCATGAAAGCCCGGATCCCGATGCGGTCGGCTCCTCGCTTGCCCTGGCAAATTACCTCGCCTCGCGCGGTAGGGACGTCACCGTCTACTTGTGCGATCCGGTCCCCGAGAACTGCGCCTTTCTTCCCATGGCTGATCAGGTCTACGGCGAGCTCCCGGAGCGCGACTTCGATGTCTGCTTCGTGCTCGACGTGGGCGAGTTCAGAAGAGCCGGCAAGGCGATCACCTCCTGCCAGCGTATCGGCCGCTTCATCAACATCGATCATCATCTGGGATGCGAGTCCTTCGGTCTGCACAACCTGATCGACCCCAAAGCCTCCGCCACTGCCGCTCTGATCTACCGCATCATCAAGGGAGCCGGGCACGAGGTCGATTACCCTACAGCACTTTGCATCTACACGGCAATCTTGAGCGATACCGGCAGCTTCCACTACTCCAACTCGGACCCCGAGTCTTTCGCCATCGCCGGCGAGATGATTTCCAAAGGGGTCAATGCCTGGGACGTCAACGAGAACCTGTACGAGAGCGAGCCGCTGCAAAGGATCGCCCTGCTTGCTCTGGCGCTCTCGGACCTCACCGTCTCGCCCAGCGGCGAGTACGCCTCGGTCACCGTCACGCTCGATATGTACAAGCAGACCGGCTCCAGCGCCGAGGATACCGATCGCTTTATAAATTACCCCCGCTCCATCCGTGGCGTGCAGGTGGCCCTTTTCTTCCGTGAGATCAGCGAAGGGCTCTTCAAGGTCGGCTTCCGGTCCAAGGGGAAGGTGGATGTTTCTGCCGTTTCCGCCCGTTTCGGCGGCGGCGGTCACCACAATGCCGCCGGATGCACCGTGAAGGGGAGTCTCGCCGAGGTGAAAACCCTGGTGTTTGACCTGCTGGAGAAGATGCGCTGATGCAAAATGGTTTTTTCGTGATCGACAAGCCGGTCGGCGTCACCTCGCATGACATCGTCGCCATGGTGCGGCGCGCCATCGGCCAGAAGAAGGTAGGGCATACGGGCACGCTCGACCCATTTGCCACCGGGGTGCTCCCGGTAGCTGTAGGTGAGGGGACCAAGTCGATTCAGTTTCTGGACGAGTCGGTTAAAGAGTACCGGGCCGTATTGCGGCTGGGGATCGCCACCGACACCCAGGATCTGACCGGCCAGGTGATCTCGGAGCGCGACTGGTCGCATGTTACAGCGGAAGATCTGGAAGCTCTGGTGCCTCAGTTTCTGGGTTCCATCATGCAGCTTCCCCCCATGTTTTCCGCGTTGAAGCGCGACGGCGTACCGCTTTACAAACTGGCCCGCAAGGGGATCGAGATTGAGCGGGAACTGCGCGAAGTAGAGATTCATTCGCTTAGTTTCGACTGGATCAGACTTCCCGAGGCATGTTTCACCGTCCGTTGCTCGCGCGGCACCTATGTACGTACTCTAGCCTGCGATATCGGCGAAGAGCTTGGCTGCGGTGCACATCTGCTTGAGCTAAGGCGTACCAGTAGCGGCCTGTTCCACGAGTCCGAAGCGATCAGCATCGAAGAGCTTGCCAGTTCCACCTCGCAAGAAAGCCTGCTGTTTCCCCTGGACCGTGCTCTGGCCCATCTGAAACATCTCAAGCTTAACGAGCAGGGTGGCAAGAAGGTTTCCAATGGTGTGGCGCCCGTGGCAGCTGATTTTATCGATCCGATACTGGATCAGCTCGTGCCTTGTGAACAGGTGCGACTCTATCTGGGAGAGCGATTTATGGCAGTGGCCGAGTGGGACACTGTCAAAGGGCTCCGCCTATCAAGAGTTTTTAACTAGTATAATCCTTTACACGTAGTGGCAGATATGGTAAAAAGATCGGATGTCGCACCTGCCGCGGATTGACCTCGACGCGTGCAGGAATATAACTTGATGGTCGAAGGGGAAATTACATGACGGTAACAGACAGGAAGCAGGAAATCGTTAACGCTCACAAACTTCACGATTCGGATACAGGCTCACCCGAGGTGCAGATTGCACTTCTCTCAGAGCGTATTACTTATCTGACTGATATCTTCAAAACCCACAAAAAAGACCATCACAGCCGTCGCGGACTGTTGAAGATAGTCGGTCAGAGAAGGGGTCTTCTCGACTACCTGAAAAAGAAAGATGTGGAAAGATACAAGTCCATCATCGCGAAGCTCGGAATCAGAAGGTAATGAAAAGGCAATATACCTCTACCGGGTATATTGCCTTTCTATTTCACCATTGTAAGGGCCTTTGTGCCCTTTTCTTTGTTGGGGACGTGGATAAAACCGCCCTGCGGCGCTTTGGCGCTGGCAAGGCTCTTTTTTCGGCGGCCCCAACACCAACCAGCAAGACGTAAATCAGGAGGCCGACAAATGGAACAGATAGTACAGGCAGAATGCTGCGGCAAAACCATCACAATTTCGACCGGAAAGATCGCCAAGCAGGCAAGTGGCGCGGTCATGATCTCAAGCGGCGACACCATGGTGCTGGTCACCGCTGTCGCCATGAAGACCGCCAAAGAAGGACAGGGCTTCTTCCCGCTCACCGTTAACTACCAGGAAAAAGCCTACGCAGGCGGCAGAATCCCGGGAAGCTTTTTCAAGCGCGAAGGTAGGCCGTCCGACAACGAGACCCTTACCTGCCGTCTGATCGACCGCCCGATCCGTCCGCTGTTTCCGGAAAGCTTCCTGAACGACACTCAGATCATGGCAACCGTGGTATCGGCCGACAAGGACAACGATCCGTCGATCCTCGCCATGATTGGCGCCTCGGCAGCTCTCATGGTCTCCGACGTACCTTTTGCCGGCCCGATCGCAGGCATCAAGGTCGGACGCGTGGACGGAGCTTTCATCGCCAACCCGACCGCTGACGAGCTGGAGAAAAGCGACCTCGAAATCGTGATCGCAGCCTCCAAGGACGCGATCCTGATGGTCGAAGGGAGCGCCTCTGAAGTCTCCGAGGAAGATCTCCTCGAAGCTATCTTCTTCGGTCACGCTGCAGTGCAGCCGATCCTCGCAGCCCAGGTTGAACTGGCAGGCAAAGTCGGCGTGGCGAAGCGCGACATCGCCATCCCGGTTGTGAACCAGGAACTGAAGGCGCGCGTCAGCGCCATCGCTTACGAAGGGATGAAGCAGGCGGTACGCATCAAGACCAAGGTCGAGCGTCACGCAGCCATCGACACCATCAGGACCGAGACCATAACTGCTCTGGTTCCCGAGTTCGAAGGCGCCGAGAAAGAAATCAAGGCGTTCATCGAAGACCTCGAGTACGATCTGGTCCGCGAGCACATCATCAAGGACGGCGAGCGTATCGACGGCCGCGACACCAAAACCATCCGCGCCATCTCGACCGAAGTAAACCTGCTGCCGCGCGCACACGGTTCCGCACTCTTCACCCGCGGCGAGACCCAGTCCATCGTGGCTGCGACACTCGGCACCTCGGTTGACGAGCAGCGTATCGACTCGCTCTACGGCGATTCCAGAAAACGTTTCCTCTTGCATTACAACTTCCCCCCGTACTCCGTCGGCGAGACCAGCTTCAGGCTTGCTCCGGGGCGCCGCGAAATCGGCCACGGCATGCTCGCCGAGCGCGCGCTGCAGAAAGTGCTGCCGAAGCACGACGACTTCCCTTACACCATCAGGATCGTCTCGGACATCACCGAGAGTAACGGTTCCTCCTCGATGGCTACCGTCTGCGGCGGCTCGCTGTCCATGATGGACGCCGGTATCCCGATCAAGGCACCGGTTGCCGGCATCGCCATGGGTCTCATCAAGGAAGGCGACGACTTCGCCATCCTCTCCGACATCCTGGGCGATGAGGATCACCTGGGCGACATGGACTTCAAAGTTGCCGGTACCTCGGAAGGGGTCACCGCACTGCAGATGGACATCAAGATCGGCGGCGTAACCCGCGAGATCATGCAGGCAGCGCTGGCACAGGCGAAAGACGGCAGGATCCACATCCTGGGCGAGATGGCTAAAACCATCGCAGCTTCGCGCAGCGACCTCTCCGCATTTGCTCCGCGCATCACCACCATCTGGGTCAAGACCGATAAAATCCGCGACGTAATCGGTTCCGGCGGCAAGAACATCAGAAGCGTAACCGAGGCAACCGGCGTCAGCATCGACATCGACGACACCGGCAAGATCAACATCGCCAGCACCAACAAGGAAGCCTGCGACCTGGCCATCAAGATGATCAGAAACCTGACCGCCGAGGCCGAAGAAGGCAAACTCTACATGGGCACCGTCAAGAAAGTGATGGAATTCGGCGCTTTCGTAGAAATCTTCCCCGGCACCGACGGCCTGGTCCACGTTTCCGAGCTCGACACCGAGCGCGTTAAGAACGTAACCGACGTTCTGAACGAGGGCGACCGCGTCCTGGTTAAGTGCATCGGCATCGACAAGCAGGGCAAGATTAAGCTTTCCAGGAAAGAGGCGCTCGGCGCCACCTTCACGGAATAATTGATAAAATCGGCAGCTGGTATTTCTAAGGTTTCAGGGTATAGTACTAGCCATGATAAAAAAGACCATTCTAGATAACGGTATTCGCGTCATCACCGAGCAGATACCTCATGCCAGCTCCGTCTCCATCGGAATTTGGGTTGCCAACGGCTCCCGCCACGAACGGCGGGAGTCGAACGGGGTCGCCCACTTCATCGAGCACCTCCTTTTCAAAGGAACCGACCGTCGCAGCTCCCTGGATATTGCCAGGGAGATCGACTCGGTCGGAGGTGTCCTAAACGCCTTCACCAGCCGCGAATACGTCTGTTATTACGCCAAGGTGCTGGACAAGTTCCTCCCCAGGGCCGTCGACCTTTTGACCGACATCTTCCTCCATTCCACCTTCGACCCCGAAGAGATCGAAAAGGAGCGCCGCGTGGTGCTCCAAGAGATCAACATGATGGAAGATACCCCCGACGACCTGATCCACGATCTCTTCCACCAGCACTTCTGGAAGGGGCACCCGCTCGGCATGTCCATTTTGGGCGACATGGAAAGCGTCTCCAGTCTGACCCGCGATTCCATCATGGCCTACAAAGACCAGATGTACCGCGGCAACGACATCATTATCACTGCCGCAGGAAATCTCACTCACGACCAACTGCTTCTACTGCTTGAGCCGCATCTGGCTTCGATCCCTGGTGGCCACGGCCGCGTCGCATCTCCGCTTCCCGTGTACCAGCGCCGGATCGAACTGGTGGAGAAGGAATTGGAGCAGCTGCATGTCTGCCTCGGGCTTACCGGGGTGCAGCAGGGCCATCCGCAGCGCTACGATGCCTTCATCATGAACGCCATCCTGGGCGGCAGCATGAGCTCGCGCCTTTTTCAAGAGGTGCGCGAGAAGAGCGGTCTGGCCTACTCTGTCTACTCCTATATCGCTTCGCACGCGGATGCCGGTTCCCTGGTGGTCTACGCCGGTGCCAGCCCCGAAAACAGCGCACAACTCGTCGATATCATGCTGAAGGAACTGCGCCGCTTTAAGCTGGAGCCTGTTCCCGAGTTGGAACTGGACGGCGCGCGCGAACAGCTTAAAGGTAACCTCCTGCTCTCGCTGGAATCCAGTGACAACCGGATGTCCCGACTTGCCAAGAACGAGATTTACTTCGATGCACCGCTGCCTCTCTCCGACATCATGGACGGCTTCGACCGTGTCACTTCGGAAAGCATCCTGTTGCTCGCGAACCAGATCCTCGACAATTCCGCCCTTACCCTGGTCATGCTGGGAAAGGTCGGCACCCCTTCTTTTGCACCTTCCGATATAAACGTCTAATATGAGCGGTATCCAGGTCCGTATTAAAAAACTGCGACCCACCTCTATTCCGTGCTACATGACGGAACATGCCGCCGGGGTCGATCTCCATGCGGCGCTGGAGAGTGAGTTCATCCTGCATCCCGGAGAAAGGGCACTGGTGCCGACCGGCATCGCCATCGAGATCCCGCCCGGCTTCGAAGCCCAGGTGCGACCAAGAAGCGGGCTGGCGCTCAGGCACGGCATCGCTCTGGTGAATTCTCCCGGAACCATCGATGCGGATTACCGGGGGGAGATCGGCGTTATCCTGATTAACTTAGGGTCCGAGCCTTTCACAGTCACTAACGGCGAACGCATTGCACAGATGGTCTTTGCACGTTACGAGCGGGCCGAGTTTGTCGAGGTCGAGGAACTAGGCCAAAGCGACAGGGGCACCGGCGGCTTCGGGCACACTGGATAAGGCAGACAGGGGGTGGCCCGGCCAGCTCCACCTGAAAAGTTTCTCGTTCCCAAGCTCCAGCTTGGGAATGCAATCGCTGGAAAAGCTCCAGCTTTGAGTCGTTGAAGCGGAGCTTCCCATAGCATTTACGTTCCCAAGCTGGAGCTTGGGAACGAGATTAAAGGTTCACTGCAGGGCAAGGCTGAGATTCAGATCTGGATTTCGATTGAGATTTGAGTTTATTATCAAATTAGCGAGCAGGCTGCATCACCTCCAGTAGGAGCGGCATTCCTGCCGCGATTGCCGGCAAGGGAACCACTTTTAGCATTCCGGCTGTTATCCCGCCAAAAGCTGGTCGAATCCCGGTACCTATCACCCCATTAACTTTAAAACGCGATCACCGGGGGTACCAATATGAAAGATCCTCGTCTAAGGAAACTGGCGGAAGTTTTGGTGAACTACTCGGCACGGGTGCAGCCGGGTGATGTCGTGCTGATCTCCTGCGCAGGCATGGAGGGGGCGCCGCTCGTGAAGGAGCTCTACGCGCTCTGTCTGGAGAAGGGAGCTAGGTACGTGGAGTACGAGTTCACCCTGCCGGACATCAACCGCTACTTCTATAACTGCGCCTCTGAGGAACAGATCTCCTACTTCCCGGAGCACAAGCTCGAATTCATGAGGAAGGTGAACGTCTACATCGGTCTCACCGCTTCGGACAACTCGATGGTGATGGCCCAGGCGAATCAGGGCAACATGATTGCCTGGTCCAAGGTGACCCGTCCCATCATCGACCAGCGCGTGAAAAAGACGCGATGGGTAATCACGCGCTACCCGACGCACGCTGCCGCCCAGGAAGCCCGCATGAGCCTGGACGAGTACGAGGATTACCTCTTCGCGGCCTGCTGCATGGATTGGAATGAGGAGTCAAGGAAGCAGGACGTGCTCAAGGCCTGCATGGACGCAGCCGACCGGGTGCGCATCGTCTCCAGCGATACCGACCTTTCTTTCAGCATCAAGGGGCTTCCCGGCATCAAGTGCGACGGCCGCCTGAACATCCCGGACGGAGAAGTTTTCACCGCACCTGTGCGCGATTCGGTGCAGGGGCATATCACCTATAACTGCCCGACCGTTTACCAGGGGAAGGAATTCAACAACGTGCGGCTCGACTTCGAGCGCGGCCGCATCGTCAGGGCCAGTTCGCCCGGCATGGACGCGGAATTGAACAGGATCCTCGACACCGACGAGGGAGCCCGCTACGTTGGCGAGTTCGCCGTGGGCGTCAACCCGCGCATCCGTGTGCCGATGCGAAACATACTCTTTGACGAGAAGATATTCGGCTCCATCCACTTCACCCCCGGCCAGGCCTACGACGAGTGCGATAACGGCAACCGTTCGGCCGTGCACTGGGACATGGTGAAAATCCTGACCGGAGACGGCGAACTCTGGTTCGACGACATTCTGATCCAAAAGGACGGCCGCTTCGTCCATGAGCCTCTTCTGGGGCTCAACCCGGGTGACTAGACTATGCTGCTGGAAATAAATCCTGAAAACCCGCAACCGCGGCTGATAGCCAAGGTGGTGCAAACCCTGAAAGATGGCGGGGTCGTGGCCTATCCGACCGACACCACCTATGGCATCGGTTGCAGCATATTCAGCAAGAAGGGGATCGAGCGGATCTACACCATCAAGCAGCGTGACCGCAAGAAGCCTTTCTCGTTTATCTGCGCCGACATCTCCGAGATCGCCCGCTATGCCAAGGTGAGCAACTACGCCTTCAAGCTGATACGGCGTCTGCTTCCCGGCCCCTACACCTTCGTTCTTGAGGCCAATTCAATTGTGCCGGATCTGCTCCTGACCAAGCAGAGGACGGTCGGTATTCGTATCCCGGACAACGCGATTTGTCTGGCCATTGTCAAGGAGCTGGGAGCGCCGATCGTTACTACAAGCGCGAATCTCTCCGGCGAAGATCCCATAGGGAATCCCTGGCAGGTAGAGGGTGACCTCGGCAAATTTCTCGATATAGTGGTCGACGGCGGCGACCTGACGGCCGACGTGAGTTCCGTGGTCAGCCTCATCGGCGACGTCCCGGTCGTACTGCGTAAGGGAGTGGGGGATGTGAGCTGGTGCGAGTGATGCAACAGTGGGTTTCGAGGGACCTAGGCCATGCATAAGAAAACAGTTCGCAGTGGACTCAGGCTCATCGCAGCCGGTATGGTTTTCGTCATGGTCGCCACTTTCTTTCATGACGAGTTGTCCCGCCTGCTCTTTCTCGATATGGTCAACCAGGGGCGTGTCACCTTCCTCGGCTTTTTTATGGGTGGGGTCTCCGCTGGATGTGGTGTGCTCGTTTCTGCGGTAGGGCTGCTGCAGAGCGGGAGCGATGAACCGCAGGTGGTGCTGGCACCGACCGTCGTTTTCCTGATTTCCCTGGTGCTTCTCTTTTTCGTTCTTGCTTACAAAACTGTCCCTGCTCAGCTAAGACCTATGCTGCCGCCTGGAGAGAGCGTCAATATCTAGGTGGAGGTGGGCAGGGGCTGCCCACCCTACACTCCCCCTCCGTAGGGTGGGCAGCCCCTGCCCACGCGACCCCCGTACCCACGCGACCCGTACCCCGTACGTGCCCCCTACCTCTTGCCCCTATGCCATGCCTCATTGAGGTGGGCAGGGGGCCGCCCGACCTACAACTATGCCATGCCTAATTCTGATTAGGCCGATCTGCAGCTCGCATCAATACCGTAAAAGTCCCGTAGGGGGGGCACTCCGTGCCCACCGACCCCCGTACCCTGTTCCACTGGCCATTCATCATCGAGGTGGGCAGGGGCTGCCCACCCTACGCGTCTACGCGCCAGGGTTTTTCTAGTCATGTTTCGGGCATCATGCTATATTGGCCCGATCAAAAATAATCGAAATAATCGAAATAATCAAAAAACGGAGGAGATATGTTCCGTCTCACCATTCACACAGCCTTCGCGGCGGCCCACAATCTAACCCATTACCAAGGTGACTGCGAGAACCTGCACGGTCACAACTGGAAGGTTGAGGTTTCAATCACCACTAACGAACTGGACAAGGCTGGCCTCGGGATCGATTTCAAGATCCTCAAAAAACAGACCAACGAGCTCTTGAAAACGCTGGATCACAAGTACCTGAACGAGCTCCCTCCTTTCACCGAACTCTCTCCCTCCTCCGAGAACATCTCGCGCTACCTGTACGGCGAGCTGACCAAAATCTTTGGCAGCGACAAGGTCAAGGTCGAGATGGTAACTGTCTGGGAATCGGACTTTGCCGCGGCAAGCTACTATGAATAGGGGCTCGGCCTCCATGGTCGAGTGCTTCTCCTCGGTCCAGGGGGAGGGGGTGCTGGTAGGTCTGCGCCAGGCCTTTCTCAGGTTCTCCGGTTGCAACCTGAGCTGCTCCTTCTGCGATACCCCCGGCATGACCGTGACTCCGGATGAGTGCCTTTTGGAATTGACTCCGGGGAGACGCGATTTTTTCAGCGTGCCGAACCCGGTAGGCTGCGAACGTATCATCTCCCTGATCGAAAGCTGGACCTCGGGCTGGCCCGGAATCCATCACTCCATCAGTGTCACCGGCGGCGAACCTCTGCTGCATGGCGCACAGCTGCTGGAATGGCTTCCCAAGCTTCGGGTACTGCTGCCGATACATCTGGAGACCAACGGCACGCTTCCGGAGGCGCTCGCTCCCCTGATGCCGCACCTCGATTACATCGGGATGGACATCAAGCTCCCTTCCGCATCCGGGTGCCGGGATCTCTGGCAGGAGCACCGTGCGTTTTTGGAGATCGCCGCGCAGAAGAATGTCTACGTCAAGTTGGTGATCGACAAGAGCACCGAGAATTGGGAGATCGAGCGCTCCTGCGCGCTTATTGCCGAGATCGACTGCAATATTCCGCTCATCCTGCAACCGATGACACATGGTGACGGGAGTATCACCATCTCACCGCTAAGAACCCTTGAGTTTCAGGAGCTTGCCGCCGGACTCAGTGAGGTGCGCGTCATTCCTCAGACCCATAAGTTCATGGGGCAGTTGTAGCGGAAGGAAAACCATCGCCATCCCGCCTATTGCGTCTCATGAGACGCTGCTACCTGTAAAGGGGGCGCTCCCTGTGAGCGCCCCCTTTCCTCTTTCCGGGCGACTCTGTTATAATGAGTCGTTATTTGAACCATCCAGGAGGCTGACTTGAACAACCTGCCCAAGAGAGACGAGATGGTGGCTGTCCTCGATAATCTGACCGGACATCATCTGAAGGGGAAGGGGAGGGCGATCAGGCTCTGCCTGATGACGCTTTTGACTGGAGGTCACATACTCCTGGAGGATATACCGGGGCTCGGCAAGACCACCATGGCGCTCGCCTTTGCGAGCTCGCTCGGGCTCTCTTTCGGTCGGGTCCAGTGCACCAGCGACCTGCTCCCCTCTGACATCACCGGGCTCTCCATCTTCGACCGTGTTGAGGGGCGCTTCACCTTTATCAAGGGACCGATCTTCAATAACATCGTGTTGATCGACGAGATTAACCGGGCCATGCCCAAGACGCAGAGCGCGCTCCTGGAGGCGATGGAGGAGCGGCGCGTCACGGTCGAAGGGGTGACCTACCAGCTTTCCGATCCCTTCCTGGTGCTGGCCACCCAGAACCCCGTGGAGCAGGTCGGCACCTATCCGCTTCCCGAGTCGCAGATGGACCGCTTCATAGTAAAGACCGGCATCGGCTACCCGCCCGAAGAGATAGAAAAGGGGATACTGATGCACGGCAGCATCAGGGATGAAATCATGCATATCCCGGCGATGGTGACCAGGGATGACCTGCTCGAAGCGATCCGGACGGTAAGGCGAGACATCTATATCGGCGAGAAGGTGACCGACTACGTCTACGCCATCATGCGCGCCACGCGCAACCACCCGCTCATCCTGACCGGCATCTCGACTCGCGGCGGCATCGGGCTGGTCGATGCCGCCAAGGCTACGGCTTACCTGCATGGCAGAGCTTTTGTGGTCCCCGAGGACGTCAGGGAAGTAACCCGGGTGGTCTGTGCGCACCGGCTGATTTTTCGCCCTGAGCAGGAAGGGGTTGATAAGGAGCAGATATTAAACGCAATTCTAAGAGAAATTCCGCTCCCTCTCACATAAAGCTCACCAGAGGGGGAGGGCTCTACGTGGCTACCACGCTTCTTTTGGGCGTCGCAGCCGTGAACACAGGGAACAACCTGCTTTTCCTCATTGTTTCCGCGATGCTTGGCTTCATGGCGGTATCCGGCATTCTCGGCTACCTGAACATTCGCGGCCTCTCGGTAAGCGTTCATCTCCCGGACGAGCTTTACGCCGGCATGAAAACCCTGGTCTCGGTGCGCATCGAGAACAAGAAGCGGTTTCTGCCTTCGTTTCTGATCACTGCTGCTGTGTCCGGCAGCCCCAGCTCTTTCATCCTGCTCGATCCCGGTAAGCCGCAGATCGGCTCGCTGCTGCTGGCCTTTGAGGAGCGCGGCTTGCACTGCATGCAACCGGCCCTGATCAGCTCTCCCTTTCCGGTCAATTTCTTCGTCCGCTTTACTACGGCCCCGATTTCCGGCAGCTTCCCGGTCTTTCCCGCTCCGCGCGCCACAGTCGGGCAGTTCCAGGGTGGCAAGCCTGATGCCGGCCAGGTGAACGCTTCGTCAGCAATGGGGCATGAGGGGGACCTGGCGAAGATTTCCGACTACCGCGGAGGAGAACCGCTGAAACAGATTCACTGGCGCCTCTCAGCCAAGCACGAGGAATTCAAGGTAAAGGAGATGACGGCGACCTCCGATGAGCCGGTCGTATTGGAACTCGATCTAATCCCGGGCAGGAGCCTCGACGACCGGCTCTCCTATTGCACCTATCTGGTAAACCGCCTGGTCAAGAGCGGACGCCCGGTCGGTTTGAAGCTCGGTGACCGGGTCATAGCGCCCGCATCCACCCGGATGCACAGGCTGAAAATGCTGGGGGAGCTTGCTGTTTATGGTAAGAATTAAGGTCGTTCTCAGCGCACTCACGCTCTGCGTTGCTCTAGTGGGATACCTTCCGCTGCAACCCTACCTCGACCCGTTTGCCCGCTGGTTCTTTCCTGCGTCGATTCTCCTGGGGCTCTACCTGCAGAAAACAGAGCGCACGCTTCCGGCACGCGTCCTGACACCGCTCTCCATCCTTCTCTTCATCTATTTTGCCTCCGGATTCTCGATGGACACCATCCTGGTGGTCACGGCCGATCTGCTGGTGCTCTTTCTCGGTATCAGGATGCTCGGCGAGAGAAGCGGCCGGAACTACCTGCAGGTTTTTGCCCTCTCCCTTTTCTGTCTGGCCGCCTCTTCCCTTTACAATCTCTCGGCCGTGTTTCTGGTCTACCTGCTACTCCTTTTGCTGCTGCTTGCCGTCTCCCTGGTGGTGCTCACCTTCCATGCCCACGATCCGGAGATCGCTCTCGGCAAAAAGGAATTGAAGAAGGTACTCAGCGTCTCCGGATTGATGCCGGTTGCCTCACTTCCGATCCTGTTAGTACTCTTTGTTTTGCTCCCTAGAACTCAGTACCCGCTCTGGAATTTGAACCGGGGAGCTCCCCAGAGTACCGGGTTCAGTGAGACGGTGAACCCGGGAGGCTCCTCAAGCCAGACTGCCGTCAAGAGTGTCGTACTGCGTGTCATCAGTGAGAAAGTGCCGGAGCAGAGTCTCTACTGGCGCGGCATCGTGCTGAACGGCTTCAGGGACAACGCCTGGGTGAGATTGCCGGCGCCGCAGGAACAAATAGTGCGGGTCGAGCCGGGAGTGAGCGTCCACCAGGAAATTTATCCCGAGCCTTCACAAACCCCTTTTGTTTTGGCACTGAACATACCGCGCAGCGTCTCCGGGCTCTCTCATGAGCAGTCGGGGGATGCAGTGTTCACCTCCCGGCGCCCGATGGACAAGCGGAGCAAGTACCAGGCGCAATCGACCTTATCGGAGGCGATTCTAGTCAAGGGAGAGGTCGATCGCGACTTTTACCTGCAACTCCCCCGTACCATCTCGGAAAGGCTGCGTGCCAAGGGGCGGGAACTGGCGCGCCCGGGGTTGAGCTCTCAGCAGAAGCTTCAGCTGGCCGAACAGTTCTTACGTGATCAGAAGCTCTCCTATGCCACGGTCGGATTACCGGTCGGGCCGGATCCGATCGACGAGTTCCTTTTCGTCAAGAAGCGGGGCAACTGTGAGTTCTTCGCCTCCTCCTTCGCAACGACACTGCGCCTGGCCGGCGTTCCGGCTCGTCTGGTGGGCGGTTACCGCGGGGGAAGCTACAACGAGATGGGCGGTTATTACCTGGTGACAGAGGACATGGCGCACGTCTGGGTCGAGGCGTTTGTGGACGGGCGGGGCTGGGTCTCCATCGATCCCAGCGCCTGGTCGGCCGGATTCGTTGCCAACAGGGGAGCAGCGCAGCAACTGCGCATGTATGTCGACGCCCTCGGTTTCTACTGGAACAAGGCCGTCATCACCTACGACTTGGAGAAGCAGATATCGCTTGTCAGGTCGGCTGGCGGCAAGGCGCAAAATTTTAAGGTTCCGGATCATCTGTTGCGGTCCTTATCCTTGATTGCTCTGCTGCTACTTGCGCTTGCCGGGGGTGTGGCGCTCTTCCTCAGGCGTCCGAGAAGCGCGGAGGGGAGGGTGCTGAAGCTCTTTCTGCGTGCAGTGCGCAAGCGTTATCCTGCCGAGTTCCGGGAGCGCTGCGGCCTGTTCGAGCTGGCTGAGAGCATAGGGGATCCACATCTGAAGGAGTTCGCCGGCATCTATGGTGGGGCGGTCTATCGGGACCGGCGGTTGCAGCCCGGCGAGTTGCTGAGGCTCAAGGAAATCATTCAGCTATTGGGTACGCATCAGTCTTGACACTGAGGCCCGTTTGCTTTAATTTTAGGGCTTAATATTTCTGCGTGATATGGGGCGTTCATTGGCTTCTAAAAAAGACAAATTATTGGAAAACGCGCAACGCTTCCTGCTGAAGGGCCAGCTCGACAAGGCGATCAAAGAGTACCAGCAGGTGGTAGTTCTTGAGCCGAAGGAGATCAGGTACCGTCAAAAACTGGCCGAGCTACTGGTCAGGGACAACAGGAAGGAAGATGCCATCGTTCAATACGAGGATATCGGCAAGCATTACGCCGATAATTCGTATTTTTTGAAGGCGATTGCCGTCTACAAGCAGATTCAGCGTCTTGCCCCGGACAACACCGCTATATCCCTCACCCTTGGATCGCTTAATCATAAGCAGGGTCTGATCGGCAACTCTTTGGCGGAATACGGCCAGGTGCTGGCGAGGTTAGAGAATGATGGTGCCGTGAAGGAGGCCCTCAAAGTTGTCGAAAAGATGCTTGAGGTTGATGCCGTACACACGGCTACCCGTCTTAAGCATGCCGAACTCCTTTTTGCCACCGGAGCCAAAGACGACTCCTATCAGGCGTTCAGCAAGCTGTTGACCTTGCTTCGTACCGGCGGGGACAATGCTGCCGTGCAGAATGTATCGAAGCGGATGAACGAGCTTTTCCCGGAGCAGCAGGAAAACGACCTCGACTCGATATCGGCGCGCATCTCGGCTGGAGATCTGGACGGGGCTATCGCTTTGTTGCAGGAGAGGCTAAAGCGCGATGGTGGCAACCTTCAGGCTTGGCAGCTTCTGTGCGACACCGAGCGGCGCAAGGGTAATCACGCCGGACTAAGGCTCGCGTACCAACAGATGGTGGAGCTTTTTTCCAGCGATGCCGGTGTTCTGGAGGGGGCTATTCGCTGCGAGATCGAGGCGGGAGATTTTCGGCGGGCCTTGGCGCTTTTGGAACTCCACCTGCCGCGTCTCATTGAAAAAGGCGCCTTGCACTCCGCTGAAGAGATCTATCTGAAGCTTCCTGCTGAGGTTGCCAATGATCCGCGCGTGAGCGCTGGGCTCACGCGGATCTACGAGGCCTCCGGCGCATGGGACAAGCTGAATGCGCTCAAGCGCGGGGGAGTGCAGTCAGCGCAGCAGGTTTCGAATGGGGCCGAAGCGTCGAATATCTCACAGCCGCCCAGCGCGTTTGAATCGGCAGCAGCTCCTTTGGAATCGGCCGAAGCGCCGAGTGCGTTCGGAACTCCCTGGGCAGCAGAGGCACCGAGTGCGACTTATGCAGCACCGAAGTTGGATACAGCGGAGCCCGCCTCCCCCTGGGAGGAAGAAATAGAACTGGATTTTGATGACGACCTGCATGAGCCCATGGCTGCGGTAGATCCCCAGGTTGACATCTCCCTGGATTTCTCTTTGTCTCTGGACTTCGACGAGCAGCATGAACCTGAGCAAGTATCTTCGGAAGAAGAGCCGGAAAGCGCCATTCCTGATTTTACGGATACCTCACCCTTTGGTGAACTTCCTGCATCCGTTGAGCCGCCTTCTCTTGCCGATGCTGCTCCGGCGCATCGGGATGCCTTTACCGACTCTTTTGCGCCGGAAGAAGCAGAGTCCGAGGCGGCTTTAGCACTTGACCTCGAGGATGCCTTTCCTCTGGAGTTGGAGTTGTCAGACGAGTCCGGGTTTGGCGAGCTAGAGCCCGTTGCAGAGCCCGAGATGGCTGAGGAACTTCAAGACCTTCCTGAGGTCGAAGAAGTCCATGAAGTGGAAGAAGTCCATGAAGTCGATGAAGTCGATGAAGTCGATGAAGTCGATGAAGTCCATGAAGTCGATGAAGTCCATGAAGTCCATGAAGTCGATGAAGTCGATGAAGTCCATGAAGTCCATGAAGTCCATGAAGTCCATGAAGCAGTCCCGCAGCAGACAACCGGGATTAGCTGGGAAGAAATCTATCCCGACCTGGCCACCACGGCTGACTCCCACCCCCTCGATGTCGAAGAGCTGGAATCCCATTACGATCTCGGTATCGGCTATAAGGAGATGGGGCTTTACAATGCCGCCATCAAGGAATTTACTGTTGCCGCTGCGAATCCTCAGCGCCGGCTTGACTGCCTTACTCTGCAAGCTATTTGCTACCGGGAAAAAGGCGAGCCTGCCATGGCCGAAGAGCTGCTAAAGCGGGGGCGCGACCTGAAAGTGCTCAGTGTTGAGGAGCGGATGAGCCTCGGCTATCAACTGGCATTCGTATTCGAGACAACCGGAGCCGTGGACGAGGCGATCGCCCTGTACCGTGAGGTACTTGAGATTAACCCGAATTTTCACGACGTGGCTCAAAGGCTCGCAGTGCTGGCAGGGGAAGAACCGCTGGATGTTATCGAATTGGAGTTAGAGGAGTCTGAGTTTTAAGTATTGGATCGAGATCTAAGTCCGAGCGGAGGTCTGAGGTCTGAGGTCTGGGGTCTGAGGTCTGAGGTCTGAGGTAGGACCTACCAAGCCATCAGGTTTAGCGGCGGAACCAGGCGGATGGGCGCCTGGAAGAACTCTCCATTATAGGTAATAGGAAGCGGCGGGAGCGGGCTCGCCGCGGCTAGCGCTGCCAGCACGGCCCGGTCGTAGCGGTGGTCTCCTGAACCTGCCAAAATCCGGCTCTCCACAATTTCACCGTTACGTGCAACCGTGATGTTTACCACGATAGTAGACCGGCGTTTATCCAGCTTCGGGTCCAGCCACCACTTCTCATTGACATCCTGAAGCATCTCCAGATAGTAATCCTTGATGTCCTCACGCAGTGTCTCGCCACTTCCCAGGCTTTTGAAGTATCCCTTGGTAAGCCCTAGTCCCAGAGTTGTCTGTGAAAGCTGTTCTGCAACCGCTTCAGGAGGCGCCACAGGTGGTTGCTGCGCGGCAGTCGGCTCGATTTGTTCTGGCAGGGGAGGAACAATCGGTGTCTCCGGAACGACCGGCGTCTGTGCTTCTGGCGCAATTGGTTCAACAGGTGCTGCAGTTTGGGGGGGTGGCATGGGAGCCGGCTGCTGAATGGTGCTGAGATCGACGTAGGTGACGGACTGGGTGGTCCGGGAGCCTTCAGGCAGGCTGATCAGGATGGCACTGCAAACCAGATGCAAGATCACAGAGGCCGCAATGCCAAGGGCAAAATAGTTGGTCGACCTGGTATTTTGATCCTCTTCAAGCGGCTGCAGCGCATGTTCCATTGTTAATGTCCGTCCTTCTGTGGGTAGGCAGTGCCGGTGCCGAGTTAGTGCCCGACATATATAACAATTAATGCGTGAAATGACAATGAAAAGAAGGGGCGTTGCAACCGGATAACCTCCCCCTTTAACAAGGGGGATTTAACCAGCTGGCTCAGGCCTACCACCCAATGTTGTCCGATTAAGATCCTGCACTTTGTGGCAAGTTCCCTCATCCGCCCCTTCGGGGCACCTTCTCCCGGAGGGAGAAGGGCGGTATAAAAGGTGCGGGCATAAAAAAAGGGACCCATACCTTCGGGTCCCTTTTCCTGTCCTGTAGGGGCGAATAATCATTCGCCTTTGCCGTTCAAACCTGCTCCAC
>Ga0209317_1000470_pt1 | contig 47886 bp, 41 predicted proteins | sample RifGroB2_FD_183994 | JGI IMG/M metagenome (GOLD analysis project Ga0209317, IMG submission 183994) | Soil microbial communities from Rifle, Colorado, USA - Groundwater B2 (SPAdes) (version 2) | ecosystem: Environmental > Terrestrial > Soil > Unclassified | place: Rifle, Colorado | collected... | reverse complement strand
AATCGTCGATGGTGAAATACTGAACAACATCACCCAGAAAATAGTAACCGTCAAAGCCCAAACAACCACCAGAATGATGGAACTTATCACCAAATTAGAAGCACCGCACTAAAAGGGACAAGTCAGGAATGATAACAATGACAACAACTACAACAATGACAACCACGACAACAATGATAACCACAACAACCAAACCTCTTTACAGACTCCTTCTATTCGTAATCCTATTGGCTCCTTTTAGCGTTTCGGCACAAAGCAACAAACCCCGTCTGCTGGTCCGTTCCGACGATATGGCTTCGAGCCATGCAGCCAATGTTAGTTGCCTCGAAGTTGCAACCAAAGGCATCAGCCGTTCCATTGAAATTATGGTGCCTTGTCCCTGGTTTTTCGAAGCGGCTCAGATGCTGAAGCAAAATCCTGCTATTGACGTGGGCGTTCACCTCACCCTGACCAGCGAATGGGACGGCATTAAATGGGGACCAATCACTCCTTCGCCGTCACTGGCCGATGCTGATGGAAATTTTCTGGCCGGAACAGGTGAATGGTACAACAAAAATTACAAAATGGAAGAAGTTGAGGCTGAGTTGAGAAAACAAATTGAACTGGCCAAACGCGAAATACCTAATGTGACTCATCTTTCGTCGCACATGGGCGCGCCTGATGTGAAGCCTGAATTGAAAAATCTGGTGAAGAAACTGGCCAAAGAATACAACCTGATTTACGAAACCGAAAATGTGGTGTATGTTCCCGATTTTGGCTGGAACAAAGCTCAAAGCTTTCAGGAGAAAGAATCTGCTTTTATTGAAATGCTTGTCAATTTGAAACCCGGCAAAACTTATTTGTTTGTTGAACATCCGGCCAACGAATCGGACGAGATGAAAGCCGTCGGAAACAAAACCATGCTCACTGTTGCTCGCGACCGTAATTGGGTAACCCAGGTTTTTACCAGCCCGAAAGTGATAAAAACCATTCAGGAAAAAGGAATTGAACTGATTGATTACACCAAAGTTGGGGTGAGAGGGAAATAGCCTTACCAATGTTAATTTTTTCTGACGTTTACATCTCCAAATGATCAAAAAGGATCATTTCAGGATACTTTTGATGACCTTTTTTTTAGGGTCATTTATGCTCTCTGCCCATTTAAAAAAGCCGGGGAAAGGCATTAAAAAGTATAAACGAAAATATTTATTTGGAGATGGAAAATTCAAAAAACCAGGATGCATTAAATTACCACAAGCAGGGCAGACCGGGGAAAATACAGGTGGTACCTACGAAACCTTACAGTACTCAACGCGACCTATCGCTGGCCTATTCGCCCGGAGTTGCCATTCCGTGTCTCGAGATAGAAAAAGATCAGCAACTGGCTTATGATTATACCGCTAAGGGGAATTTGGTGGCAGTAATTTCAAATGGCACAGCCGTTTTAGGTTTGGGCGATATTGGCGCATTGGCCGGAAAACCGGTAATGGAAGGGAAAGGCTTGCTGTTTAAGATTTTTGCTGACATTGATGTGTTCGATATTGAAGTGGACGAAAAAGATTCGGCGAAATTTATTGAAGTGGTAAAAGCAATTTCGTGCACTTTTGGCGGCATTAACCTCGAAGATATCAAAGCTCCTGAATGTTTCGAAATTGAAGAAAAACTAAAGGAAGCCCTCGATATTCCGATCATGCACGACGACCAGCATGGAACGGCCATTATTTCAGGAGCAGGATTATTGAATGCACTGGAATTGGTTGGAAAGAAAATCGAAGATGTCCAAATTGTTGTTAATGGCGCAGGCGCTTCGGCATCAGCCTGTTCGCTGTTATATATTCGGTTGGGGGCTGACCCGAAAAAGTTGGTTATGGTTGACAGTAAAGGCGTAATTTCAGTTCGCCGTACCGATCTGAACAGCCGTAAATTACCATTTGCCACCGAACTTCCGTGCAATACCCTTGCTGAAGCTATTGCCGGAGCAGATGTTTTCCTGGGACTTTCGGTTGAAGGAGTTCTTACTCAGGATATGGTCCGCAGTATGGCAGCTAATCCCATTGTATTTGCTCTGGCCAATCCAAATCCTGAAATATCATACACCGAGGCCATTGCTTCACGTACCGATCTCATTTTTGCAACCGGTAGAAGCGACCACCCTAACCAGGTAAACAATGTATTAGGCTTCCCATATATTTTCCGCGGCGCGCTCGATGTACGATCAACCGCGATTAACGAAGAAATGAAGGTTGCCGCAGTGCGGGCTATTGCCGAACTGGCCAAAAAACCTGTTCCTGAAGTGGTGACGGCAGCATACAACACGTCTTCACTGAGTTTTGGCCGTCAGTACATTATTCCAAAACCACTCGATCCCCGATTGCTGGTAACCGTAGCACCCGCCGTGGCAAAAGCTGCCATGGAAAGTGGCGTTGCCCGGAAACCAATTACAGATTGGGAGAAATACGCTGAAGAACTGCTTCAGCGAATGGGCCTCGACAATAAGCTGATTCGCGGATTGACCGAAAAAGCACAGGAAAATCCAAAACGCGTGGTTTTTGCCGAAGCCAATCACATCAACATGTTAAAAGCAGCGTCAGTGGCTCGGGCAGAGGGTATATGCATTCCTATACTTTTGGGAAATGAAGAACGGATCGAAAAACTGATCCGAAAAAATCAGATTGAACTTGATGGAGTCGAAATTGTTAATCTTCGCCACGACCGGGAAAGCTCCAGAAGAAAGAAATATGCCAAAATGCTGACGGATAAACGTCAGCGCGAAGGAATGACTTTGGACGAAGCTTTCGAAAAAATGTTTGACCGGAACTATTTTGGGATGATGATGGTTGAGGCGGGCGATGCTGACGCTTTAATTACCGGTGTATATACCAAATATCAGGATGCCATAATACCTGCGATCGAAATTGTTGGGATGCGCGAAGGTTTGACCCACATTGCAGGTATAAGTATTGTAACCACTAAGCTGGGCACCTTTTTCTTTGCCGATACGATGGTAAACAGTCACCCGACGAAAGAAACCTTAATTGATATTGCCAAGCTGACTCATGGTGCGGTAAAATTATTTAATACTGAACCGGTGATGGCAATGCTTTCGTATTCAAATTTTGGCGCCAGAGCTACAGGAAGCCCCGGCGTGGTGCACGACGCAGTGGCCTATTTGCATGAAAATAATCCTGAAATGATGATTGACGGTGAGTTGCAGGTGAATTTCGCACTCGATAAAGATTTGCGCCACGAAAAATTCCCCTTTTCAAAAATTGATGGCAAGAACGTAAATACCTTAATTTTCCCGAACCTCAGCTCTTCAAACATTGCCTATAAACTGATGCTTGAATTCGGGATGAGCGATACGATCGGCCCAATTCAGATGGGATTGAATAAACCGATTCACATCCTGAATGTGGAAAGCTCGGTTCGCGATATCCTGAACATGGTTACCATTGCAGTAATTGATGCCCAGGTTGAAGAACAGAAGATAATACACCGTTTATAATTTTTTTTTCGTAATCAGCACCTTATCAATTTTATTATTGTCTATGTCAACTACTTCGATGGTGCAATCGGCCAATACAACTTTGTCGCCCAATTCAGGAATCTTATTGATCTGGTTAAAAACATATCCGGCAACGGTCGAATAGTCAATTTCGTCGAAGTCAATGTGGAAATCTTCAATAAGGTCAACCAGCGTTTCAATAGGGGCATCGCCGCTAACCAGCACCGATTTATCGTCGCGAACAAACACTTCGGGCTCCAGGTTCTCCCCTTCTTCCGGAACATTCCCGATAATGTTTTCAATGATGTCGTGCAGGGTAATTATTCCTTCAAAACTTCCGTATTCGTCAACAACTACCGCAAGATAATTTTGCTTTTCGCGGAACAAGTCGAGGACTTTCTGTGCATCGGCATTTTCAGGAATTACAATAGGAGCAATAAGTAACGAATCAAGCGGTTCAGGATTTGGCGAATAGAAATTGATCAGGTATTCTTTGATATTCAAAACACCGATAAAATCGTCTATACTGTTGCGGCCAACGATGATTTTACTGTGCCGGAGTCCCAGAACTTCAGCATGAAACTTTTCACTGGTTTGTTCAATATCCAGCCATTCCACATCTTTCCGGTGAGTCATGATGTGCTTGGCCTTTTTATCAGAAAAATAAAATACTTTTTCGTGCATCCTGTTTTGTTCGACCTCAATCACCCCTTCATGCGAGGCAAATTTGATCATGTGGCGCAACTCTTCTTCTGTCACCTGACCTTCTGAATGCCTGATACCCAAAATTTTATTGATCAGGTTGGTCGAAAAGGCCAATAAACGGACAAACGGATAAAATGCTTTACTGAACCAGAAGATGGTTGGCGCTACCCGCACCGCAATTTTTTCAGGATTGCTCAGCGCGATGGTTTTTGGGACAAGTTCGCCAATCACGATGGAGACAAAAGTGATGACCAGTACCGTGAGTGAAAGCGCTATTTCGTGCGCATAAAGCCTGATGGATTCATATTTTTCGAAGAAAGGAGTGAGGTCGCCGGCAATGTTGATCCCACCATAAACCCCGGTCACAATGCCGATCAAAGTAATTCCAACCTGAACGGCTGACAGAAAGTTTTCGGAATTTTCGAGTAATTTGAGAGCCACTTTCGCCCCGTTTTTCCCTTTTATTTTGTATTGTTCGAGCCTTGCCCTTTTGCTCGAAATCAATGCGACTTCCGATAAAGCAAAAAAGCCATTCAGTAAAACCAGAAATCCAAGTACAAAAAGTTCCATTTTAACATCAAATAATTTACCGCGAAGGTAATACCGTATCTTCAATTATGACCCGTTTTTGAATTTTATATACCGGATATTGATTAAATCCCCTTCCCCACTGCGGTAAAAGGTAGCGATCCAGAAAATTCCAGGTCATTAGGCCATCGTTGCTCTGTGGTTCCAACAAGTATGAAGCAATATTGGCCAGTGGTTGAGCTGTGCGGATTACAAAGGTTCCGGCCTTGAATTCCATCTGAACTTTGGTCCAAACTCCGGAAGCTGTTTGGTTATAATGTCCCTGATTGAGCCTGCTCTCCGCTTTGAGTTCATTCAGTTTAAAAGTCTCCAAATCAAAAGTCTGGCTTCCGGTGAGCTGACTTACCTGAATGCCATGTTTCCGAAGCAGGTTGATAACCATCGGATCTGAAACATTAAACAGGTACGCAAACGGAAATTTATCGCTTTTGGTAGCTTCGTACCGGGCAATGTATGGAACCTGAACGGTCTTTTTCCGATCAGATTTCCTATATGTTTCGCGTCCTTCGCTATTTGTAATTACATCAACCTCAAAAGTTTTAATAGTCACTTTCTCCTGAATTGGTTTACCGGTGTAACAGACCGGAAAGGAATCGGTTGGTGCAGGATTCAATCCCCGATCAATGGTTTTCTGATCGGCCGTCCGGATCAATTCTTTAATTTCGGCGGCATGATTAGCAGCATAGTCGGCAATGGAATGCAGTAATCTATAACATCCCAGCACCCTTGATTGATAATCAGCATACACATAATTTTCATTCAGGATGGCCAGCCGGTTGCGTACGCCGATGTAATTGGTCAGGTAACGGGGTTCAGCAGCGCTGTACTCCCAACCTTTTTCGGGTGTTTTCATGTCAATAAATTCACCGTAGAAACAGTTATCGGTTTTGTACTCATTCCTAAGTGTTTCAGACACTTCCGGCATCATTTGTTTTTCCATGAAATCGGTAAGCGAACGGTCTCCTGCCGGATTCATCATCCAGGTAAAAGTCACCGGTTCTTCGTGATACGAGCCGTTGGTGGTATGGCAATCAACCATTAGCTGAGGATCCCACATCAGCAAAACATTTTTCAACAACCCGCTCATTTCAGGAGTTTCAAGCTTCATGGCATCGCGGTTAATATCCAGCATCTGCCCATTGTAACGCAGTCCAACCCCATTTCTGGGACCGTTCTGATACGTCCGGTTTTTTATACTGATGGCTTCATTTCCATCAGGATTAAAATTGGGGCAGATCAATACAATCACATTCTTCAGAACCTCCTTTTTCTTTCCTGAAATCAAATCGCGGGCAAACATAAGTGAAGCTTCTTTGCCTTCCACTTCTCCGGCATGAATATTGGCCTGAATGTAAAGAACAACCCGTTTGTCGGTTGCGAGTTTCGCGGGCGACTTTACCATCGGGTCGGCGATGATCAGCAACGGGATGGCCCTGCCTTCGGTTGAAACAGCCATTGTTTCAACTCTCACTACAGATGAATGTTTGGTTATTTTTTGGATGAAGTCGTTGACGTCCTTTTCGGTTGAAGTGGATTCGAAATTGGAACTTTCGGCAATGGTCAGTGGTTGTGAAAAAGCCTGAAAGAAAATCAGGATAAAGGCAAATGACAGGGCAATCTTGAACATGATGAATAGTTTTGGTTGAAAGCCAGTTTGACAAATGTATCATTTTTCGGGCTGGTTCAAAACCGACAATTCATGAGTAATAAGTTTTTTAGATTTATGATGCTTTCATTTCAACATTGACACCGGCAGCGCTATTCTTGCTGAACAATCTGATTTGTTTAAATGATTCTTCATTGATTTGCTTTTCCTCTTCAAGGTCGAAATCGTCCTGTAATCCAAGCCAGAATTTGGCAGAATTTCCAAAATATGAACTCAATCTCAAAGCAGTATCAGCAGTAATTCTCCTTTTCCCTTTAATAATTTGAGATATCCTGGTTTGTGGAATATGAATGTCTTTTGACATCTTATAGGCTGTAATCTCCAATGGGACCATGAATTCTTCAAGCAGAATTTCTCCGGGGTGAATGTTTGGTAATTTTTCCATAGCCTGTTTTTATTTGTGATAATTAAGAATTTGGATTCACTTATAATTTGATCTCGAATTTGGCACGCAGGCCAAAGGATGGTGCGCCAAGTATGGATTTTGGAGTTACCCGCCATACAGCTTCAACCCTGAACAATCTGAAAATATTCTCGACACCTGCTCCCACCTCCAGATAAGGATTGCTCGATGGAATTATAGTCACCGGAAAATCCACAATTTCCTGATGCTTGTCACTTAAAGTTCCAATCATAGTTTTTGCCGAAAAAACCTCGCGTAGCCCGATCCGTTTTAGCATAGGCAGGCGGTTAAAAACAAATCCGTTAAGGTGATATTCGAGGTAAGCATGCAGGTATTTGTCATGAACGTATTCCATAAAGTTGAGCATGTTAAAATCGTAGGAATAGTATCCGAAAGTTTCGTTTCCGCGTGGTATATCGAGCATGGTATAAGGCAGTTTTCCAAAGTAAATACCACCTTCCAGCGCATAGTTGACAGCGGTTTGCCCCAGTCGGAGGTATTGCTCCATAGTGGCGAAAACCCTTCCGTAGAAGTTTTCGTTTCCCGAATAGAAAACTTTTCCGCCACCAACAGCAAAGTGAATAATCGGATAATCGGTTGCCATATAAATACGCAGAAATTTATCATCTATTACCTTTTCCTGCCACGAAAACCTTGTATCCAGGCTGAGTTCAACTGCCGACACATGACCGATCAGGCTGCCATTCTTCAGGTAAGGATAAAATTCCGGTGAATAATGCCGGGTATAATTGGCGCTCAGCTTATTCATCAGGCCGGGATGCCACTCGTATTCCCAGGAAGCAGCCAGTTTCTTTTCGCGAAATAGTTCGTCCAGCTCGTTGCGTTTAAAAATCTGGGAAACAATGTTGTTCTCGGTCGGAGAAAGGGAATTTTCGTATAGAAAGAGGATTTTCTCGTTTTCACCTGCACGAACAATCTTATCATCGTACGACACTTTCATCAATTGCCGGTGAATGGTTGGAAATTTATAACCAAAGCCAGCTATTCCGTTGATTTTTTTATTCCGAAAGCCATATCCCAATCCACCCCAAAGCATATATCGGGTACTGATTTCACTACTGGTGCGGGCGCCTGCAAATACATGCAAACCTTCAACCTTGTTGGTATTAATGACATTTGTATAAGGGCCAAATTCCCATTTCCCCAGATCGTAATAGCCGGTCATAGCCATGCGGCTCAGGTTATCTGCAAACCTGATGACTTTTATGTTACTGACAGAATCAATCGTAGCAGAAATCAATACCTCACGTTCATCGAGCTCTTCCAGACGGTGATTATCCCAGTAATTTTTATCGCGCTCAGTAGCATCGGGCAATTTAATGGTTTCGTACCGTCCGCTGTTGGCGTTAAGTTTTACATCTTCGCTTTGACTGACAGAAACACTGTCAATAACGGCTGATTGATTAAAAAACAGGCTGATTGGTTTTTTGGAAGGGTTGTTATTCAGAGGAACATAGTTGAAAATGGCATTTATCTGATTACGTCGGAAGAAAGGAATACTGTCTTTCACCAATTGATAATTTCCTTTCAGACGCATCGTTTTCAAAAAATTCAGGTTGCTGGTTGTTGTCAGGGTTCCCTCCAATTCAACCAACGAATAGTTACGGCTCTCGGTAGTGAAATATCCTTTAAATACCTTATCTCCAGTTCGTCGTGGAAAATATTCGATCCGGTATTCTTTGAAACCGTTTGGCAACAGGATACTATCGGCCAAAAAATATTTGTAATAAAACCAGCCGTTATCGGCCAGGGGGCTGACAAAATTCTGTAAAAACAGATTGATGTAATTGTCGTAGAAGTTCACTTCTATATCCAAAGCGCTGGTGTAGCCTGATATTTCGTAATCGTCGAGAACGCCAACTCCCGAAGTTTTGTCGGCCAGCACAGTTGACTTTTGTTTCAGGGGATTCCGCTGAAATTCGTTAAAAACCAACTGTTCAGAGAAATAAACCGGCAGGTATTTGGTGCTGTCACTGTCTGATTTAAATAATGACTGATCGTTTCGGAAGAGTTTGGATTTGATGAGTTTTTCGCCTACATTCTGAAGATGGTATTCCCATTTCGTGTATTTGCGGTACGAATACCGATCGTATTTGACCGGATTATTCAGTTTTTTACGGTCAACCATTATTTTCAGCATTCGACGGACCGGGCCGTCATCGGGCATAACCTGAATTTCGGAAAGTTTGATCGGTTCAGGTTTAAGCCTAACTACCAGATCGTTGGTTATTCCCGCTTGTATTTTAATTGTTTTGCTGAGGTAGCCAACATTTGAGAAACTCAACGAATCAACTTTTTTTTGGCTGGTTAAAGTAAACAGGCCCAGCGAATCGGATAAAGCGCCAATCCGTGTATTTTTAAACAAGATATTTACATAGGAGACAGGCTGACCGGTTTCCTGGTCAATAACTTTGCCGCTTACCCGGGTTGGCTGTGAAAAACTTTTCAGGGCGACAAGAAAAAAGATTAAAATCAGAAAAACCTTGCTTTCGGAGCAAAGTACATCCGAATTTAGTTTGCTGTACATGTTTTGTTCCCAGTTTCGAATGCTGATTCAAACGAATGACCTTATTTAAGGTAATTGTTGACAAACTCATTTTTAGGATTGAAAACCATCGGATCCCAGCTTTTGCGTTGTTCGGCATTTGGCCAGCTATGTTCACGGTAAGGAACAGGATAAATGATCTTTATGCCTTTGGCCTGATTAATTGCCGCATATATGGAAGTTGAGGGACAAGTCTGATCAACCAAACCAATTTCAACAACAATCGTGGCTTTCGAATTTTTCAGGAGGTGAGCTGCATCAAAATAGGGCAGAACATCCAGCATTTTTTCTTTGTCTCCTTTCCGTTCAAACGGTTGTGGCCAGCCACCTTTGCGACCGGCAAGTATTCCGCCCCAGTCGCACATTGCCGGAACAGTTGCTACTACTGCCGAAACCCGGTGGTCGAGCCCGGTGGCAGCCAGCGCTTGTCCCCCACCCTGACTTTCACCAATCACGATAATTCGCTTGCCATCCCATTCGGGTTGACGGGTCAGGAATTCGATGGTCCTTAGCAAACGAAGGTACATGCCACGGAAGTAAAATTGTTCACGATCTTCCAAACCCTGAACAGAGTAATCCTTTAATTCGCCGGTTTCCAGATTGCTGTAATACTCTTCGGGCTGACCATTGAGCATTCCATGCGCATTCAGGTCGAAACAAAGCGCTCCTTTTTTTGCATAATTCACCGCATTCGAAACTTCAGAGCGGCACCATGAACCCTTTACCCCGGCTGCCTTAACAAGCAAAACGATGGGAAGCGATCGCACCTTTGCACCTGAAGGCTTGGCGAAGTAACCCCGGGCAGGTTTCGGCCCTGTACAGTTAATTTCAATATCCTGACATTCGTATCCTAAATCTTTCAGTACCATTGTTTTGGTCTTAACTTCCATCCGGAGTGCATTCAAGGCAAGTTTTTCCAAATCCCAAAAGGCTTCAAGGTCCTTGGGATATGGACTTCCGGGTTTAAGTTTGTTGGGAGATACAACCAATCCAAGAAGTTTTTTGCTTCCTTTCTGTCTGGCTTCAAGCATAACCGAACAAGGCTCTTTGTACGCGCTTTCAAAAATGACAAGTGAATCCTGATCGGGTAAAATCGTTTTTTTATATATGATCTGGTCATTATTTTTCCAGACTTTTACTGAAAGGGAATCGTCTGATTTCTGCTTCAAAACAAGGGTAACCCTGAATTTCTCGTTGCTTTTATATACACCATTTTCATGGGTTTGCTTCAGTATAAAAGATTGTGCCTGAACAGGAATATACAAACTGATCAGGAAAAAGATGAAACAGGTTAAACGAAAACAGGATTTCATAGCAAATAGCGTTTTGGCGTTTGGAATAGTAAAATTATAAAATTAACCCACACAAAGGAAACCTTATTTTCCAACCCCAACTTATCGGGCAAGCGGGCAAAAAAAGGATAAGGAAGTTGTGGCAGCTAAAAACAGAATCGATTATTCATTGATGAGCTTAAGATTCCCCTCCATTTGGAGGGGTTAGGGGAGGCTATTTTCTTCCGGAAACTCGGCGGCCAGTTCTCTGTCTTCAGCTTCGTTCTCTTCGTAAATTTCAATGATTGGTTCAGTAAACGATTTGCTTACCAGCCGTTTATCGAGTGAGAGCAGTAAAGACGGAAGAACCATTACATTGAAAAACATAGCAATCAGAAGTGTGGTCGAAATCAGAATTCCCAACGCCTGGGTTCCTCCAAATTCAGAAACAATAAATACACTGAAACCCAGAACCAGAACGATACTGGTGTATATCATACTAAATCCGGCTTCGTGCAGGGCGTTTAATGCTGATTGTTTTATGGCCCCATTGTTAACTTTCAGTTCGTGCCGGTAGCGCGAAAGGTATTGAATCGCATTATCTACCGAAATTCCGAGCGCTATACTGAATACGATAATGGTTGATGGCTTTATCGGGATGCCTGTAAAACCCATAATGGCAGCAGTAATCAGCAACGGAATAATGTTGGGCACCATCGAAACCAGGATCATCCGGAAAGAAGTAAACAAAAAAGCCATTAGGATTGAAATCAGGATGATTGCAATGATCACACTTTCAAATAAATTTTTAATCAGGAAATTGGTCCCCTTGGCATAAACTATGCTGTTACCAGTTATTTTCACCGTGTATCTGACCGGATCAAATATGCTGTCAACCTGAGGCAGAATATTGGCCATCAGCGAATCCATGTGATTGGTACCCACATCTGCCATCTGAAAACTAATACGGGTCATCTGTTTGGTGCTGTCGAGAAACGACTTCAGCAATCCGCTGCCGTTTCCCTGAACATCCTGAGGAATATAACCAAAGATGAAGTTTTTTTCCATCGAACCGGGCAGTGAGTATTTGCTTGAATCGCCATTGTAGTAGGCCTGTCGTGCGAATTTGAAGACTTCGATTAACGAAAGTGGTTTCGAAAATTCGTCGTGTGAGCCTATCAAATTCTGGAGTTTGTCAATTTTCTGTATGTTGGAATACGTCAGGACTCCATTCGGTTTTCGGGTATCAACTGAAATTTCATAAGGCATCACGCCGCCAAAATTATTTTCAAAGAATTTCAGGTCCAGATAGGTAGGGTCATCTTTTCGGAAATCATCCACAATTTTTCCTGAGGTTTTCATCATACTTAAGCCAATGAAACCTATAACGACCAATCCGCCCGCAATGCTGTAGATCAGATTTCGCCTGTTACTGATCAGGTATATGACTTTATCCAGAACAGCCCCAAAGAAATTATTGTCGAGGTGCTTGATGTGTTTGGGTGAAGGAGGCGCAAGTAAACTGAAAATGATGGGCAGCAAAACAATAGTCAGTACGTAAAGTACCATGATATTAATGGAGGTTATCACTCCAAATTCGCGCAGCATTTGGTTCGGAACGAGTATGAAAGCGGCAAACCCCAGTGCAGTGGCGGCATTGGTCATGAGCGATGCAAACCCGATCCGGTGAATAACCTGCGATAAAGCTCTCATTTTATTGCCGTGGCTCCGGTACTCCCAATGGTATTTATTAAGGATGTAAATACAGTTTTCGATAACAATGATCACAATGAGCGAAGGAATTACCCCGGTCAGGATTGTGATTTTATAATTGAAAAGTACGAGTGTTCCTACCACCCAAATAATACTTACACCCACAATCAGAAGAGAACTGGCTACAACGCGCAACGACCGGAAAAATAAAAACATGATAAAGGCCGCCACGGCAGTGCTGATAATAATGAACAGGAAAAGCTCATGTTTTACCTTTTGCATTGTAACTGTCCGGATGTATGGCATTCCGGAGTAGTGAATCTCAACCTTATTTTGAACACGGTAAGCTTCAACCGTTTTTACTATATTGGCGATAAGAGTTATCCGGCTGATATCATTCAGCTTTAGCTTGTCAAGGGTAATCGTCATCAGTGTAGCCTGAGTTTTAGGATTGAAAAGCATTCCCTCATAAAATCTAAGGCTAAATATGAGATTTTTTAAACTGTCAACCTGAGCTTGTGAAGTGGGTTTTTGACTGACAATAGGTTGGATATTAAACTGATGAGTTTCTTCATTTTTAATCAGGTTTATTGCCCTTGAGATGCTTACTACTTCCTGTACCCCTTCTATTTCCCGGATCCGTCCACCCAAATCATACCATGCATTAAACTGATCGAGTGTAAATAAATCAGGATTAATGGCTCCGATAACAATTACATTGCCATCTTCGCCAAATAGTTTCTTAAATTCCAGATATTCTATTCTGGTACTGTCCTTTTCAGGTAATAAAGAAGCATTTTCGTAGGATAAGGTGGCATCCTTACCTTTGTAGGCCATAAAAGCCGTCAGCAGTGCAAGTATTACGATTAAAAAAGTTCGGTGTTTGAGTATAAATCGGGATATATGTGTAAACATTACTGCTGTTTAAAGGCTGAACGATAAGTCAGATGATTGAATAAATCTCAAATTGCAGTCAAAAATAGAACAATATTAGTACTTTACAAAGTTGAATTAATAAAACACAGTACCTCTACTCAGCCTTTACTTTTTGAAGATCTGATTTGGAGAACCATACGGATAACTACAATAGGTTACAGGTCATCAGGAGAAATATGAACACTGTACGAAATTAATACCTGATTTTATGCCAATTTTAATAAAACTGAACTAATTTTGCTTCGTTTTTTTCTATAAATATGTTATTATCCAAACTGTCTTTTTTAAAATCTAACTGGAAAAAGGATTTGCTCAATCTAAGAAGTATTATCAATTGGATTTTATTTTTGTTCACATTTGGCTTGTTTGTTCTGGCTATTCAGGATATTGGCTTTCCTGGAACTGAGAAATCCTCGCAATTTCAGATTCATAATTTATATTTCAGGATTAGCTATTTGATCATCGGGTTTTTATATCTGGCCCGGGCTGTCTTGTTTAAGGGAAGCACAGGAAACAAAAAAGTATATATTACTCAGGTAATAATAGGTATTTTTCTGGTCCTTTTCTTTCTCCCGATTTTTGTGGTAAGCTATGGTGAAACGTTTGAGTATTACCTTTATCAGACCTCAGCCATTCAGATGTTGGCCTTTTTTTTGTTTTTCCTCGAATTATCGAGGATGGAAATCAACATGCTGATAAGAGTACTGAATCCCGCCCAGTTATTCATGTCAAGTTTCGCTTTTATCATCTTTGTTGGCGCCATGTTCCTGATGATGCCCATGGCAACCACTGTACCAATCAGCTTAACTGATGCCTTATTCACCGCTACCAGTGCAGTGTGTGTTACCGGTTTGACCGCTATTGACACGGCAACCGGATTTACTTTTTTGGGGAAATTTGTGATTATGGCCCTCATACAGATTGGTGGAATTGGGGTGATGACGATCACCAGTTTTTTTGGCATATTTTTCAAAGAAAAATCGTCCCTACGAGAACAGTCAATGCTTCGCGATTACCTGAGTGAAGATAGTTACAGCGGGATCATTAAATCGTTGATGAAAGTGGTATTAATCACTTTGCTTATTGAAGCTATCGGTGCCACACTAATCTTTTTATCGCTCGAAAAAAACGCCTTAGGTTCGGCCAGCGACAATCTTAAATTTTCGATATTTCATTCCATATCGGCATTCTGCAACGCTGGATTTTCAACACTGTCAGACAATTTGAACGATGTCCGTATCCGGACAAATTATAGCGTCCATATCTGGATTGCCAATTTGATAGTGCTTGGGGGCATTGGATTCCCTGTTTTGCTGAATTTATACCAGTACTTCAGAAGTCAGTTGAGATGGATTGTCGAATATTTCAGGATCCGCAAGTTGTATGTACACCGCGTTAACATGATTTCCCTCAACTCAAAAATTGTCATGTTTGCAACATTTTTACTGTTGGTTTTCGGCACTCTGGCGTTCTTTTTCTTTGAAGCTGATAATACCCAGCAGGGAATGGACCTGAAAAGCAAACTGGCTATGTCATATTTTCAGAGTGTGACCCCGCGAACCGCCGGATTCAATAGCTTTGCAATGTCAGCTTTATCCATGCCTTCGATTCTGGTCATGATATTTTTAATGTGGATTGGCGCTTCACCGGTTTCAACCGGAGGTGGTATTAAAACCAGTACATTTGCCATCGCTATCCTGAATGCTATGCGCATCATAAAAGGCAAAAATCATATCGAGGTACACCGCTACGAAATTCATGAATATTCTGTAAATAAAGCATTTGCAATTATTACACTATCTATTTTTACCATTGTATTGGGTGCATTTGGAATTTACTTCTTCGATGGAAAATTGGGTATGCTCAAGATTATTTTTGAATGTTTCTCTGCATACGGAACTGTGGGTTTATCCCTCGATCTGACACCAAAACTTTCAGATCCATCTAAATATATTCTCATTTTATTGATGTACATTGGACGAATGGGAAGTATTACCTTACTTTTATCGATGGCGAAAGCTTATGGAAGCGCTTCGTTATACCGTTATCCGAAGGAGAATTTAATTATTACTTAGCGAAAGCCTTTCAGGAGCTTGTGCCGGGCATAAGCTCAATGAATCAACAAGAACTAAAAAGAAATTGAGATGAACATTGTTGTAATCGGTTTAGGAAATTTTGGCGCCTCACTGGCAAAAAATCTAACATCATTAGGGCATGATGTACTTGGTGTTGATAACGATTTGGCCAAGGTTGAATATTTTAAAGATTCAGTGGCCAATACCATTTGCCTGGATGCCACAGATCCTCATGCGTTGAGGATTTTACCAATTAAAGAAGCGGATGCATTTGTGGTCAGTATCGGCAGTGATTTCGGGATTTCGGTACAAATAGCTGCACTACTTAAAAAACTTGGGGTACTTCGAGTTATTTGCCGGGAAAGTTCTTCGATCCATTTTACTGTTCTTAATGCCATCGGTATCATGGAAACCATAAACCCGGAATATGAATCGGCCAAGATTTTTGCTCAGAAGCTTCCGTTAAAAGGAATTCAAAACTTGTTTGCAATCACCGATTCATTTAAAATTCTTGATATGGTCATGCCAACTTCATTAGTTGGGCAAAAATATTCGCCGGCACTTTTCAGAAAAGAAACCCACCTGAAAATTGTTGCCCTAAAACGAAATTTCAGGATAGTTTATTCTTCTGCCCTTTCGGCTGAAAACGAAGATAAAAACGAAATCGAATTTAAAGAAAACGACACTTTGGTTCTGGCGGGCGAAATGAAAGATATCAAGCGTTTCCTTCATGAGTAGTGTACCGATTGATTGAAGAATTTTCTTTTGTTTTTGTCCCCGTTCAACGTTTTCTATTTCTGTTCTACAATCATTTTCTTCATTCCTTCAGAGAAGAAAACCTCGTATTCGCCCTGTTGATTGCTGTACACCAAATAAACTTCAATGCCGGGAAGTTTTTGCAACAGGTCTTTGCTTTTTTCAACACCCAGCACCATAAACGCGGTGGCATAAGCATCGGCAGTCATACAATCGTCACAAACAACGGTAGCGCTCAGCAAAGAATTTCGCGCCGGAAAACCGTTTTTTGGATCAATCGTATGCGCGTATTTAATGCCGTTCTCCACAAAAAATTTGCGATAGTTTCCGGAAGTAGCCAGCGCTTTGTTATTAATTTCGATGATAGCCTGAAGGTCTTTGCCAGGTTCCATATTTCCATCTGAAGGTTTGTCTATACCAATGTGCCAGAATTTATTTTTGGCGTTGGTTCCTTTTCCACGAACTTCGCCGCCAATTTCGACCAGATAGTTTTTTATACCTTTTTTCACAAAAAAATCACAGACCACATCAACCGAGTATCCCTGAGCGATGGCATTTACATCTATTTTCACACCGGGATACTTCCTGACAACTTTTCGCCCTTCCAGTTTCACTTTATCCATACCAACAAACTGCAGTAAACTGTCTATGTGCGCTCTATCGTGTTTGGCAACCGGGCCGTTGGCAAATCCCCATGCTTTTACAACCGGACCAACTGTAATATCGAAAGCTCCTCCCGAAACAGAATTAATTTCTACCGATTTGTTGAAAACATCAATAAACCAGTCGTCGGCCTCAACCGCCGGATCATCATTATTAATCCTTGAAATAATGGAATTTGAGTCGTAAATAGATAGCGATTTGTCGAAAGCTTTCAGGATAGAATCAATGTCGCTGGCATAATCTTCGTTGTTCGAATTTTCGTAGGTGATACTATAGGTCGAACCTTGTGCAAATCCTGACAATTTCAGGTATTCACTTTTTTTTGGCTGACAGGCTGCCAGAAATACAATGACCAATAGAGTTACTGAAATGAATTTCATGAATTTAAATTTTGAAAGTTGAACCAAAACACTTTTACGCAATTTGGATTTAATTTCTGACATTCTCAAAAGGATTGTCTATTTTTGAACGGAGCAATTCTAATGAGAATGAAACATATTGATTATAAAAGGCTAATAGTTATTGTTTTTCTATTGATTCTGATGGCATTGATTGCTTCGCTTACCATCGGAAAAGACATTTACGAGAACAACGAGAAAAGTCTGATGTCGTTTGGCATCATAAATTTTGCGGGTTATTTATTCTTCTTCCTTTTTATGCCCATGGAACTGGCATTCATTTATTACCTCCGTTCAGATTATGATCCTATCATGCTTAATCTGGTTGCCATTGCGACTTCGTTTGCAGCCCAGGTAATTGATTATCTCATCGGTTATTTCTTCAGTTCTGGTATCATTGACCGGCTGATTGGGCGAAAACGCTACGAAAAAGCAGAAGATGAAATCCGCAAATACGGGAATTGGACGCTTTTCCTGTCCAACCTTTTGCCACTTTCTTCACCAGTAATTTCCCTTGCAGCCGGAATGTTGAAATACCGCGTTAAAGAGGCTTTGTTTTTCAGCCTGGCAGGAATGGTTTTGAGATATTTGTTGCTGACATTGATTTTTTAGCAATTTAATTGCCCTGATCCTAAAACATTTATTTCCGGTTAAAGTAAAAGGTTCTGTTCCATTTATCCCTGGTGCCCGAAGCTACTATCGAACCAGTATGGTCAACAAAAAGGCCTCCAACATTTGGTTCGGCCAGAAAAGTTTCAAATTCGTCGAAGTTTTGTGTTTTCAGTACTCCAAATTCTGGAGCCAAGACATAATAATACTTTCCCTGATTCTGAATGTGAGATAGAAAAAAAAAGATAGCTGAGCCAGTAGGTATATTATTTACCTGCTTAAAAGACTTGCCCAAATCTGATGATTTATAGAATCCAAGCATGCCATAATGGGTAAATACAATAATATCTTCGTTTTCGGTAACATAGCAATAGGTTGCATTTGGAGGGGATTCAATGATGCTCCAGGTTTTGCCATTGTCTTCTGACTTCATGACCGAATGCCCGACTTCTGAAAATGATATAAGCAAACCGCTTTTTAGCCTGAATGCCCCAAACAGTAAGGAATTGATTGCAACACCCTTGTCCTGATTGGACCACGACAGCCCACCATCGCCCGAATGCCATACGTCCTGTCCAGAAACGGTTGCCCATAAATCTCCATCATCGCTTATCCTGAAGTAGAAATGATTCGACCGGTTGGGTATCGGATTAGTACATTTGTTCCAATTTACGCCATGATCGGTACTTTTAAATAGCTCACCGTTAGAGGTTCCAACATAAACAACCCCTTTCTTATCAATTTCAATATCTATGGCCCCACTTAATTTTTTGTCAGGTACAAGTATCCAATCCAAAAAATCAGCTCCACGCTTATATACCCCACCCCATGAAACCATCAGGCTAATGTGGGCAACAGTATCAGTTGCAAGATCATAAAGCATTGAAAGTGGTTGATAATCCACTTCATTCCAGGCATTGTAAAGCACTCCATGTGCCAGAAATCTGGCTTCAGGAAGAAATTTACCATCTGGGCCACAGATTTTAGCGGATGCAAGCTGGATAAATGATTCGGTGCCCAATTTCCAACGGGTCGCAGCCTTTCCATCTTTTCTGGTCTTAACTTGTTGCTGATCAACCGAACCACCACCGGTCAGCACATGAAACTGAACCGTAAATCCGGCAACTTCCATCGGGAAATTCAGATTCCGAACCTGAACGTATATACTGTCATTCAGGTACTCTCCGCCAATTGAAACCTGGTTCGTATTGGTATAATCGAACATGTAATCGGCTAATATTTCAACCGATGGGTCAGGGCCAAATGTACATGAGTTGACAAGCAAAACGAAAAGAGCGACTAAAGCTTTATTCGTTGTCAGGAAATTCCTGAAGAGCCTCTTCGAAATATAATTCCCTGACTTTTTCTGACTATCTCTAACTGAAAACATCGTTCAGGTTTAATTGATTATTGAGTAATGGGTATCTGAATTCCAAATTGAACGGAAAGGCTGGCATTTTTTATTGACAGGTCTTCGTTCGCATATTCGTATAATTTTTCATCGGGTTTATTCAGCACATTATTAAAACTCTCCGAATAGTGAATCCCCAAATCTAATTTCATCCTTTTTCTGATGGGAAACTGAAATCCAAGACCTGACAGGTAGCCAAAATCAACTCCTTTAAAATAACCTTCAACAGCATCATTCAGGTTAATTTTTTCGATATGGTAAGCATATTCGTTTGAATATTTGCTGATAACGGAACCCTGGCATATTGCATTAACCATAAATCCGGTATAAATACCAAAATCAACATAAAAGGTAGGCCGTTTGCCAAATTCAAGTTTGAAATCTATTGGAATAGTCAGATAATCAAGAGAAACTTTGGTGTCAACTGGATATCTCGGAAATCTGGTGTCAGAAACATATCTGTGATAATACAGACTGGTGTCGGTCAAAGCATAACCCTTTCTTTCAAACTGAAACCCAGTTTGCAACGAAACCGTTTTGTCCAGCCTGTAACCAACGATGAGTCCAGTATTGGAGCCGGTATTTCCGGTATAGTTTCCCAGTTTCTTCTTCTCCGAATTCCAGGCCATCGTCAGCCCAATCACAGGCTTAATATATACATGCGAAAATGAAGTGTCCGGGTCAGACTGCTGCCAATTGTCGGTTCTGGCATTCTGGACTGAGCCAGGAGTATATTTAATTCCGAAAAGAAGTTCCTCCGCCCCATTTTTTGCACGGTATTGTTCGATGAATACCTTTTTACCTGTTGAAAGTCTTCCGGAAACGAAGATCCGAAAACGATTGGCTACCGGATAAGAAAGATCGGCCAACAACAAATATCCCCAATCATGGGTAGGCGGATAAATGTCATAGCCATATTTTTCTGCATTATTCCGTTCACTCTCGGTAGTACCGCCTTTCGTTAGGATCGAATAAAAAACACCTCCACCCATTCCCAGTTTCAACCGGGTTGAAGTATTGTATTTCAAGAATAACGGAAAGCGCAAAAACGAAAAATCCCAGATATTTGATTCCCGGTTTGAACTTAAATTCGATGATAGAGTTTGAAACGAAGAACTACCGGAATAGTTCGCAGGCAGGTTTCCTGCTTTTATCCTGATATAGTCATAGGATTTTATTCCATAGTGATGAGTCAGGAGCCCAATTTCAGTTTGCACCGAAAACGATCTGTTCAAACAATATTCCATAAAGAATCCAGATGACAGGCCGGCTTTTGGTACCCATTTTTTTGATGTCAGATTTCCGTAGAGATTGGAGAAATTAATGCCTGTAAATTCACCGAAAGATAGTTTTTGTGCAAAAGAAGTCGTCGGGAAAGTAGCAAGTATAGTACAAATACAAACAGTCTGAAGGATTTTCTTCATTGCTGGTTCTTTGTTGTTAGATGAGGGCAATCGTTAAATGGTTGCGTTATGTTGAAAATGATATTAAATATAAACAAAAACTCTGGAAAATCATCTTCATTGAAGGTTTTCCAGAGTTTAGACTACTGTAAACTCCAGTCCTGATCAGAAAAAAATATCTTGTCAGGTCAGATTATTTAAAAAATATACCGTATTGAAAGAGCGCCACCATCTCCCCAGAATCCTGACGCACCTACCAAATTCAGGGCAGGTTTCCAGTCAATACTCAGGTTGATGGGCATAAAATCAAAATTGTATTCCAGTCCAAGAATTCCGTCAATTCCGATAACCGTGTAATTGTCATGATTATCGGCCCAACCAACGTTTTTCCCATTCCAAAAACCGATGTGACCGCCAAAGCCATAATACCAGTTCAGACGATCAACTTCGAAAGCCTGGTTGTGAATCTCGAACAAACCGGTAAGGCTAAACCCTCTCCAGCGTGAATCAAGTATTCCTTCTACAGCAGCCTTCTCACCTAAAAAATGTTTGACGGTCAATCCGGTACCCCATCCTGCCCGAAGACCGATTCCTGTGTAATAATCCTGGGCTTTGGATTCAAATCCAAAAAGAAGGGCAATGAGTAAAATAAACATTAACTTTTTCATGGTGTAAAATTTATTGATTTTGATAATGGTTTCTCCATATAACAGTTAAACGAAACAGGTTTGAACTTGTTTTTCACAAATCGTTAATCGTACTTTGCATCAATAAAAATTTCAGCTATGCGGGCATCCAAATCATTCAGGCTTCATATCGGTATCTTCGGACGCCGCAATGCAGGCAAATCTTCTATTTTAAACGCATTGACCAGTCAGGAAGTTTCCATCGTATCCGAAATTGCCGGAACAACCACCGATCCGGTAGAAAAACCCATGGAACTGCTGCCTCTTGGCCCGGTGCTTTTTATAGATACCGCCGGAATTGACGACACCAGCGCACTGGGAGAAAAACGAATTAAGAAAACGATGCAGGTATTCGACCGCACCGAACTTGGCTTAATCATTTCAAAATCGGACGAATGGGGCGATTTTGAGGAAAAGATTCTCCGCGAATTAAACGATCGTGCTATTCCGGTTATTGTGGTATTCAACAAATGTGATATAGTTTCGGACAGCAATTTTTTTTCAAAAAGTTTCTCCGAAGAAAAAATTCCGGTAATCGAAACCTCTGCCATAACCGGACATGGAATTCAGAATTTAAGGCAGGCCATCCTGGATTTTGCCCCCGACGATTTTATCAACCGCCCGGGCATTGTTTCCGATCTGGTCGGCCCAGGCGAAATGGCTGTATTGGTTGTCCCGATTGATAAGGAAGCGCCAAAAGGGCGGATCATTCTGCCACAGGTCCAATGCATCCGCGACCTGCTCGATAACGACTCATTTTGCATGGTGGTAAAAGACCGTGAACTGAGTGAAGCTCTTGGACGGCTGAACAAACTACCAAAATTAGTGGTGACCGATAGCCAGGCTTTCCGAAAAGTGAATGCGGATACGCCTCCCGAAATACCAATTACCAGCTTCTCCATCCTGTTTGCCCGTCTTCAGGGCGACCTTTCTGAAATGGTGAAAGGCGCTATGTCCATTGACCAACTTAAAAAAGGCGATAAAGTGCTGATTGCCGAAGCTTGTACTCATCACCCGATTGAAGAAGATATAGGAACCGTGAAAATTCCCATTTGGCTCAATCAGTATGTCGGAGGGAGGCTGGAATATACACATCACCGCGGACATGACTTCCCCGAGAATTTGTCTGAATTTAAACTGATTATTCATTGCGGAGCCTGTATGTGGAACCGCCGGGAAATGTTGTCGCGACTGATGAAAGCCCGGATGGCAGGCGTTCCATTAACCAATTACGGGCTTACAATTGCGTATTCCCTGGGAATTTTTGAACGGGCGCTGCAACCGTTTCCTGCGGCATTAGAGATATACAAAACCACCAAATAACCAACCCGATGGAACAAAAAACAACCGAATTATGGCACAAATTCAGCGACAGCCTGCGCCGTTTCATCCTGAAGAAAGTGAAAAATGAAGATTTAGCCGATGATCTGCTTCAGGAAACCTTTATCCGGATTCATTCGAAAATAGACAGCCTTCGCGACGAAACCAAAGTACAATCGTGGATTTACCAGATTGCCCGCAACATTATCACCGACCATTTTCGAAAAAACAATCCAATTTCTGTGGAAGAGATCCCGGAAGTAATAGACCCGGAAACGGAGTCGGATGAAGCAATGACTCAAACCATCCGTGATATGGTATTATTCATGAAAGACCTTCCAGAGAAGGATTGCCAGGCCCTGTGCCAGGTTGAATTTGAAGGGAAAAGTATTAATGAGTATGCTGATAAAGCTGGTCTTACCTACACCGCAGCCAAAACACGCGTGGCCCGTGCCCGTCATAAACTGAGCGATCTGCTCATGAATTGCTGCCATTACGAATTCGACAAATACGGCACAGTCATCGGGTACCACCCCATTCATTGCTGTTGCTGCAATCAGAATAAATAGTATTTTCCACCGCTCACTGCTTGTCGAAAGTCGTCTGGCAAAGAATTCATTTGTATAGCTTTGTATTGTTTTTTTCAGTTTGGTAAATACAAAGAAAATTCATAAAAATGTATTTTTCACGACTTCCTCAACAGTTATTTTTCATAAATTGCAGAATAATAATTCATCTATGGCTTTAGGTTGGAACGAAATAAAAGAACGTGCGGTAAAATTCTCAAAAGAATGGGCTGGTACATTTAATGAAGAAGCAGATGCAAAACCATTCCTTGTTGAGTTTTTTAATGTATTTGGGATTAATAACCGCAGGGTTGCTTCATTCGAGCATCGTATTAAAAAGCTTGGCGATTTAGATGGATACATTGATCTGCTTTGGAAGGGTACTATTTTAATTGAAATGAAAAGCCGTGGGAAAAATCTGGATAAAGCCTTCCAGCAAGCAAAAGAATATCTACACGGACTAAAACAACACGAACTTCCCAAATATATTCTGGTTTCCGATTTCGAAAACTTCCGGCTTTTCAATATGGAAAATGGCATCGAAAATTCATTTCTACTGAAGGAGTTGGTGAATAATGTAAAACTGTTTGGCTTTATTGCCGGATATACCCAACAAACCTTCAAAGCTGAAGACCCAGTAAACATTGAGGCCGCATACCTGATGGGCAAACTGCATGATGCCTTAAAAGACGCTGGTTACACCGGTCACGAACTCGAAAAATATTTGGTGCGTTTACTGTTCTGTTTATTTGCAGAAGATACCACCATTTTCGACAAACGGTTGTTTCAGGAATACATCGAAAATAAAACCAACGATGACGGGACCGATTTAGGTTTGCATCTGGCTCAATTGTTTCAAGTGCTAAATACCCCGCCCGAAAAACGGCAAAAAACATTGGACGAAAGCCTAACAATGTTCCCTTATGTCAATGGTGAGTTATTCGCCGAGCAGCTTTCGTTTGCTTCCTTCAACAAGAAAATGCGGCAGTCGCTTCTCAATTGCTGCACACTGGATTGGAGCAAAATTTCACCAGCTATTTTCGGCTCTATGTTTCAAAGTGTAATGGACGAAAAGCAGCGCCGTAACCTCGGCGCTCATTATACCAGCGAGAAAAACATCCTGAAACTCATCAAACCTTTGTTTCTCGATAACCTATGGCAGGAATTCGAATCCATTAAAACCAATACCAATAAGCTAAAATATTTTCAGCGTAAGATTGCATCTCTCCGGTTTTTCGATCCGGCCTGTGGTTGCGGCAACTTTCTGGTAATTACTTATCGTGAATTGCGTTTGCTCGAACTCGAAATTCTAAAAGTCCTCCAAAAAGGGCAACGGGTATTCGATCTCGAATCGCTTATGCAATGCAATATCGACCGGTTTTATGGCATCGAATACGAAGAATTCCCAGCTCAGATTGCCCAGGTTGCTCTTTGGTTAATCGACCACCAAATGAACATGCTTATCTCTCAGGAATTTGGCGAATATGTTGTCCGTTTGCCTTTGCTCAAGAGTGCAAAAATTGTTCAAGGAAATGCTTTGCGTATTGATTGGGAAAGCCTTTTAAATCCGGAGAAAACAGTTACAATTTATGCAGAACAATTAAATTACATCGAATCACACTCTGCCGCCAATGAACCATCGTTGCATTTTAAAACTGCCAATGTTATAGCCGAAAAGGCTGACAAAGTTGAGCAATTTCCTAAGGAACCGAGCTATAATAATGTTAAATTCGATTATATTTTCGGTAACCCACCATTTGCAGGCAAGCATTTACAATCAAAAGAACAGAAGGATGATTTAAATATGCTGATGTCTGAGATAAAATCCGCATCTGATTTAGATTATGTTTCTGCGTGGTTTTATAAAGCAGCAAAATTTATAAAATCGACACAAATACAAGTAGCATTTGTTTCAACAAATTCAATTACACAAGGAGAGCAAGTTTCCCTATTATGGAATTCACTAATTAATTTCCACGGTATTAAAATTAATTTTGCACATCGAACATTTAAGTGGAATAACGAAGCTAAAGGTGTCGCAGCAGTTCATTGCGTAATAATAGGATTTGCAACTTTTAACTGGAATATAAAGCATTTATTTGAATATGAATCTGTATCATCAGAACCTCACGAATTGATAGTACAACAAATAAATCCATATTTGAATTCTGGACCAGTGGTTATTATTAATAAAAGAACAGAATCAATTTGTGGAGCACCCCCAATTAAATATGGTAATAAACCAACGGATGATGGTAATTATATATTTAATGATTCTGAAAAAGAATTATTTCTGATAAATGAACCAAAATCAGAGCATTTATTTAGAAGATTTCTTGGATCTGCTGAATTTATTAATAACATTTCACGGTGGTGCCTGTGGTTAAAAGATATAGATCCCAAAGAGTTAAAAAACCTTCCACATGTATTAGAACGAGTTGAAAAGGTTAAGTTATTTAGAGAGTCAAGCAGTGCAGAACCAACTCGAAAATCTGCATCACTTCCTACCTTGTTTTTTTACACATCTCATCCAGAATCAAATTATTTGGTCATACCTGAGACTTCATCTGAGAGAAGACGGTTCATCCCTATTGGCTATATGACTGCTGACGTAATTTCAAGTAACGCAGTTTATCTAATTCCGTCTGCTTCATTATTTACATTTGGCATCATGTGTTCAACGATGCATATGGCATGGACTAGAACTGTGTGTGGAAGACTTAAAAGTGACTATAGATATTCGGGTTCTATTGTTTACAACAACTTTCCCTGGCCAGAAAATCCAACAGAAAAGCAAAAAGAAACCATCGAAAATGCTGCTCAAAAGGTATTAGATATTCGTGCAGAGTTCCCTGACAGCAGTCTGGGCGATTTGTACGATCCGTTAACCATGCCTCCAGCACTGGTAAAAGCCCACAACGAACTCGATAAAGCGGTTGATTTGGCCTACCGTCCGCAGCCATTTATTAACGAAACCAAGCGCATCGAGTTTCTGTTCGAACTCTACGATAAATACACCGCAGGGCTATTTGCCAAAGACAAGAAGAAAAAAGGTTAACCAAATTGGAAGGATATATAAATCTAAACATCTCATCATTACCCTAACCTTTTCTTTTTCAGCAAAAAACGATAAATAAGTCTGAAATTAGGTGGTTTGTCGGATTAATGTCTAATTTCGCACCGTAAACATAAAGGCCGGTCAAAAAAGTTTGACATGTAAGCCTTTCCAAATTATTAAAATGTTATTTGAAAATTTAAATTTGATTGAGCCCATCCTGAGGGCTTTAAAAACAGAGGGCTACGAAACACCTACTCCCATTCAGGAACAAGCAATACCCATCATACTTCAGCGAAAAGATTTATTAGGTTGTGCACAAACAGGAACCGGAAAAACGGCAGCTTTCGCTATACCGATCATCCAGATTCTTTACGACACGCATATTCCCGCCAAAGGAAAACGCAAAATTAAATCACTGATTGTAACCCCTACCCGCGAACTGGCCATTCAGATTGGCGAAAGCTTTGCAGCTTACGGCCGGTATGCCGGATTGAAACATACCGTTATTTATGGCGGTGTGGGCGAACGCCCTCAAACCGATGCCCTGCGTCAGGGAATTGATATCCTGATTGCAACGCCAGGTCGTTTGCTCGACCTTTTCAACCAGGGTTATATCGACTTCAGGAGCATCGAATTGTTCGTTCTCGACGAAGCCGACCGGATGCTCGACATGGGTTTTATTCACGACGTAAAGCGCATCATTGCCGAATTACCCAGGGAGCGCCAGTCTTTGTTCTTTTCGGCCACCATGCCTTCAGACATAGTCAAGCTTTCGCATACTATCCTGAAAAATCCGGTGAAGGTCGAAGTTACTCCTGAAATAACCACTGCCGAAAAAGTTGAACAACAGATGTACATGGTGAATTATGCCGACAAACGCAGTCTGTTGCTCCATTTGCTGAGAAACCAGAAAATCGTTTCTGCCCTGGTATTTACCCGGACCAAACATGGCGCCGACAAAGTGGTTCAATACTTGCAGAAGAACGGACATCATGCACAGGCCATACATGGCAACAAATCGCAGAATGCCCGCCAAAAAGCCCTTTCTGACTTTAAAGATGGAAAAATCAGGCTTTTGGTTGCCACTGACATAGCTGCCAGAGGGATTGATATTGATGATTTAACTCATGTGATCAACTTTGAGATACCGAATATTCCGGAGACATACATTCACCGCATCGGAAGAACCGGACGTGCCGGGCAAAGCGGTATTGCACTTTCGTTCTGCGACAATACGGAAATCATTTTTCTGCGCGATATTCAACGGTTGATTTCCCAAACTATTACGGTGGTTGAAGATCATCCTTATGTGCTCACTGATTTTACTCCTGTAAAAGCGCCTTCCAAAGTTGCCCGCAAACCTATTGTCCGTCAACACAACGGACAAGCTGTAAGGGAAATTTCAGGAAACAGGGAAGTTAAACCAAACAATCATCCTTCAGCTCACCTTGAACTAAAACCCAAAAGGACGTTCTGGAGCAGAAGGCCGTAAGAAGAACTATTCCTGACCGTAATGTAATAAATTGTTCTTGTTTTGTATATTTGCTAAAAATGGCATAATCATGGATAAGCTCATAGTTACACCGAAAAGTAAAAAGGAAATAGTTTTTTTGACACAGCTACTCCGAAGCCTTGGACAAGTTGAAAATGTAAAAATTGTAAAGGACTCTGATGAGCTTTTTGCCACTTTATCAGAAAGTAGCTTATTGAAAGAATGGGATAGTCCGGAAGACGAACGCTGGGATAATTTATTGAAACAGAACATTTAAGTATCATGATTTATCAAAAGGGAGATATTGTGATTGTTCCTGTTCCTTTTACAGATAATCTCAGGTTTAAACTTCGGCCTGCTTTAGTATTGTCGAATGATTTGGTGCACAAAACCGGTGATGTTTTGATTGCTCAGATTACTTCAAAATCAGTTTCAGATGGTTTAAGTTTTCCCTTAAGCGAAAGTGACTTAACGGTAAAATTACCTTTAACAAGTTATGTTCGTATTCATAAACTTTTTGTTTTGGAAGAGGAATTAATAAAAGGAAAGGTTTCACATTTGAAAGAAGAATCTTACCAACAGCTTGTTGAAAAAATTATTGATGTAATTTCCTGAATACAAATGATGCGATTACTCAAAGCGGTCTTACATATCTCTGTCCAAATGTTCAAAAACTTTAGAGAGACAACCCCCCAACATGTATATGCATAGGACGAAATGAAATGGAGTCCTATGAAAAGAAATCATTGAAAAACCTCATCACAAGTGGGGTTTTCCTTATTTTGATGAACCTTTTATCGAAAATATTGTCTTTGTTTGTATATCAAATAATTTATTCGGGATATGGAATTGTTTAACGAAAACAGCAAACTCGCTTCGGTTATTCACAAAGATCATTCGTTGTTGCCAGTCATCAACCGCCTGGGTATCAAACTTGGCTTCGGAGATAAAACAATCCGGAATATCTGCGAGGAAAATAAGATCGATCTCAACTTTTTCGTTGAAACCATTAATGTTTTCCATTATGAGGCGTATTTCCCCGAGAAACGCTTGCTCGACTTCCCGATTTCGATGGTTATCGATTATCTGATTAAGACTCATCAATATTACAAAGATTACCTGATCCCGGAAAACGACCGGCTGATCGAACTTTTTCTGTCGGCAAGTCCGGATGAAAATACAGAAAACGAACTGGTCCGGAAGTTTTATGCCAGGTTCAAAGAGGAATTCGTCATTCACATCAATTTCGAAGAGCGTGAAATGTTTCCCTTTATATTAGAATTAAATGAAGTGATAGAAAATCGGGCAATACGCGATCAGTTTACCAAAAAGTACCCATCCTTTTCTATTGAAAGCTTCGAAAAAGAGCATTCGAACATGGACGATAAAATGGACGATCTTAAAAACATTATCATTAAATATTTACCCCCGAATTACGATCAGAATCGCGGAAATGCATTTCTGACGAATTTATTCCTTTTCGAAAAAGACCTGAAGAACCATTCCAGGATCGAAGATCACATTCTGATGCCAAAAGTAAAACAGCTCGAAAAACTGTTAGAAAGCTATGAATAGCAATCAGAATATATCGGTTGTGGTGATCTGCCAGTCGGACATGGTGTTATCCGGTCTTTTTGAAATACTAAAAAGTAGCCTCGCGAGTGAAGTCATCTTGCTTCATCGTGGCGACGAATTGATTGATTATGCCGCAATGAGTGGTCCGGTTTTAATCCTGGCTACTTCAGAAGAACAGGAAAAAAGCAGCTCGTTTATCCGCCAAATACTAACTTCGGTCCAAAATATACACTTCATAACACTCCATTTGAATTTCGATTCGGTGTATTCCAACCAAACTATTAACCTTTTCGATGCCCCAACTCTGATTTGCTATAAGGTGAACGAAATCCTTAATTCGTTCCTTTCAGACCAAAACAAAGATACTGACACGGAACTCACCAGGCGCGAAATTGAGGTTCTGCAACTCCTTACCAAAGGCTATTCGAATAAAGAAATTGCCGACCAATTGTTCGTAAGCACGCACACGGTAATCTCGCACCGTAAGAATATCTCCGAAAAAACAGGCATCAAATCGGCTTCAGGATTAACCATGTACGCCATCCTGAAAAAAATCATTGATGTTTCAGACATAAATCCTGACGAACTGATTTGACCAAATATTCTTCGGATGATCTCATTCAACGAGTAAATCCGAAACTTTCTTTCTATTGGAATAGTTGTCCGCTTTCCATACTTTTGCATACCCAATTGAGCCTAAGGATAATCCTCTGTGTTCAATACCGGTGCTGCTCCTGAAAGGGTTTAAACTGTTATGCTGCCACATGAATCTAAGCTTGAAATTGAAAATTGAAACCCCAATGAAACGTGTTGTTATTGGGCTGTCGGGAGGCGTTGATTCGAGTGTTGCAGCATATTTGCTGAAGCAACAGGGATATGATGTGGTGGCTTTATTCATGGTTAACTGGCACGACCGCACCGGAACTGTTACATCGCGCTGTACCTGGGAAGACGATGCCATGATTGCTGAACTGGTAGCAAAGAAACTTGACATTCCGTTTCATATTGTTGACCTCAGTAAAGATTACAAACAACGGGTAGTTGATTACATGTTTGCCGAATACAGCAAGGGGCGGACCCCTAATCCGGATGTGCTGTGTAACCGGGAAATTAAATTTGATATTTTTCTCGATGAATGTCTGAAATACAAGGCCGACTTTGTTGCAACCGGTCACTACTGTAGAAGATCTGAATTTGAAAAAGATGGACAGGCGATTCATCAGCTTCTCGCCGGAAAGGATAAAAACAAAGACCAGAGTTATTTTCTTTGTCAGCTAAATCAGTATCAGCTTTCGAAAGCCATTTTCCCGATCGGCCATCTGGAAAAGCCTGAAGTGCGTGAAATTGCACGCCAGGCAAACCTGCCAACTGCTGAACGCAAAGATTCGCAGGGAATTTGTTTTGTAGGGAAAGTTGACTTACCCACCTTTCTTCAACAACAACTCGAACCTAAAACCGGAAATGTGATTGAAATTACAGCCGATTTTATCGCAAAAAAGAAAAATATTGAAAAAACAGAGGAAAACTTTAAAAAACTTTGTTCGGCATTTCCTTACAAACCCTGGAATGGCGAGTTGATCGGCGAACATCAGGGAGCCCATTACTATACCGTTGGCCAGCGAAAAGGCCTGAATATTGGCGGCCATCAGAATCCTTTATTTGTAATCGGGACCGATGTTACCCGGAATATCCTGTATGTGGGTGAAGGCGCCGACCATCCTGGCTTGTACCGTCCCGGACTTTTTATTCCGAAAGACGAAATCCATTGGATACGCCCCGATCTTGTAATGAATTCAGGAGAAAGCAGAAGATACGATTTACGGATCAGGTACCGTCAACCGCTTGAAAAAGCAACCATGCATCAGCGGGAAGATGGCATTTATATTATTTTCGACAAGGAACAACGTGGTATTACCTCCGGACAATTTGCAGCATGGTACGAAGGTAAGGAATTGATTGGGTCAGGAGTGATTGCTTAAAGAGAAGTCGGAAGACAGAAGACGGAAGTCAGTAAAAAATAGAATATCAGGTTATATTTTCAAACAATCAGATTTTAGAATAAATTCGATCTCAGACGTGGCATCTGTGCAGCCTTTTTACTTCTGACTTCCGTCTTCTGACTTCTGACTCAACATTTTTCCTTTTTCCTTTTTCCTTTTTCTGTATCTTTAGCAGCTTAAATCCATAATTTATGATCAGATCAATGACTGGGTTCGGAAAAACCGAATTCGAAGTAGGAAATAAAAAAATCACCCTTGAAATTAAGTCGCTAAACAGCAAACAACTCGACATCAACACCCGGATTCCTGCTATTTACCGCGAAAAGGATATTGAAATCCGACGGTTAATCTCAGAAATGCTTATCCGTGGAAAAGTTGATTTTGCACTTTATCTCGATAGTCTCGGGACTGAAAGCACTTCGCGTATCAATGCGGAAATCATCAAAGATTATTACAGGCAGCTCAAGGATGTCCATCAGGAACTGGGGATCGAAATAAACGTATCCATCATGAACAGCATCATGCGGCTGCCCGAAACAGTTAAAATGGTGTACGACGAACTGGATGAATCGGAATGGCTGGTCGTTCGCGAAAACCTGATCAAAACGCTTGACGAACTCAACCGTTTCCGCGATCAGGAAGGGATAGCCCTTCAAACCGACATCGTTAACAATATTCAGAATATTCTGGATTTACTCGATCAGGTTGAGCCGCATGAAACCCGGCGATTGGAAAACGTGAAGACCAAAATTATGGATAGCCTCAACGAACTGCAATTGAATGGAAGTGTTGACAAAAACCGTTTCGAACAGGAGTTGATTTATTACATGGAAAAGCTCGACATCAACGAAGAAAAAGTCCGCCTGACCAATCATTGCAGTTATTTCACCGAAACCATGTCCGAGGTGGAACCTTCAGGCCGAAAACTGGGTTTTATCGCCCAGGAAATCGGCCGCGAGATCAACACGCTCGGCTCAAAAGCCAACGAAAGCAACCTCCAGCGCATTGTTGTCCAGATGAAAGACAACCTGGAAAAGATCAAGGAACAGGTATTGAATGTATTATAAAAGGTCCGAACGATGCAACCAAACAATAAATATATTGAGCAGTTAAAGACCAACTTGAAGGCAATCGATCCATATATGGTATTGCTATTTGGTTCGTATGCTTATGGGAGTCCTGATGAAGACAGCGATCTCGATTTGTTTGTTGTATTGAATGAACATACTTTTCCGGCAACTTTCCGCGAAAAACAAGAACTTTACCTTAAGGTTAGCCAGTTCACACGTTCTGTTGCCAAACAGATACCAATTGATTTAATCGTGTTAACAATTCCAATGTTCGAACAGTTTAAAATTGCCAGCACCAGCTTTTCAGAAGAAATACTCACTAAAGGAATCGTGATTTATGAAAGCAAGTACCAGACAATGGCTTGAATTTGCCCAGACTGATTTACGCAGTTGCGAAAATAACCTGAATGATGAATTTGTAACTAATGTCGTTGCATTTCATGCCCAACAAGCGGTAGAAAAAGCATTCAAAGCACTGATCGAAGAAAAAGGGATTAAGATGTCCCGAATTCATAATCTGACAAGATTGTATGCCTTAACAGAATCCTTCCTGATGAATCCGATCAATGAAACCGAACTTGAAATGCTTGATAATGTTTATACCAGCTCCCGTTATCCTGGAGAAATAGGCTTATTATCAACAGGCAAGCCCTCAATAAAAGAGAGTAAAGAGCTATTCGGAATTGCTCAAAATATTTTTGATATTCTTCTCCTTTCCCTTGAAGCTGGGAAAAAACAAGATTAGAAAAATGATCAAAACAGGACTCTACTTTGGATCATTCAACCCCATTCATATTGGGCACATGGCCATTGCCAATTACATGGTCGAATACACCGATATTGGTCAGCTCTGGTTTGTAGTGAGCCCTCAAAATCCATTGAAAAATAAAAAATCACTGTTGGATGACTACCAGAGACTGGAGTTGGTGAACCGTGCTATAGGCGACGACCTGCGTTTCCGAGCTTCGAAAGTCGAATTTAATCTGCCCAAACCTTCGTACACCATAGACACGCTGGCTTATTTGAGCGAAAAATATCCAACACACCAGTTTTTTATCCTGATGGGAACCGACAATCTGGAAAACATACACAAATGGAAAAATGCCGATGTGCTGCTGGCAAACTACGACATCATTGTTTATCCACGCCCCGGCTTTAATCCTGAAAGTATCCGGAAATATCCACGGGTTCAGGTTGCCAATGCACCTTTGATGGAAATTTCGTCCACTTTCATCCGTGATTCTATAAAAGCCGGAAAAGATATACGCCATTTCATTCCCTGCCGTTCCTGGGATTATCTGCAGCAAATGAACTTCTACAAAAAGTAGATAGAATCTTGAATTATGAATCCTGAATGGCGAATGAAACCCCAAAAGGTTAACTCATGATTCAAGATTCAAGATTCCTTGCCGTTCATCCAGGATATTTCTATATTTGCATACGTATAAACTCCGAGTTTTGCAGGCTAAGTTCGATGAATAAGTCACCAAAACCGAAGGGTTGAAGGCGGAAACGTTTCAGCCTCCCGAATTCCGCAGTGGCGGAAGGACTTTGGAAAGGAGAAAACTACTGCCCACCATTCCGGTCGTCAGCAAACGTCTCCTTCCAGCAAATTTTTTTATAGACATTCGAATGACCGAAATTTCTAACCATATTCTTTTAGTTTCAGGCTCCGGACAAAACGTTGGTAAAACAAGTTTTATTCGCCGGGTGATTGCTCAAAATGCAGGTCAAAAAATAGCCGCTATCAAAATTACGCCGCATTTTCATGAACCGACCAGAGGATTGGCTCCAATGGTCGTTACCGATAATTACCGCATCTTTCAGGAAACCGATTTAACCTCGGGGAAAGACAGTTCGCTGTTTTTACAAGCTGGGGCCGATCGGGTTTTTTACATTCAAACATCTGATGATTATCTGGAAGAAGCGTTTAGCCTGGTGTTGGAACAATTGGATCCGGTAAAACCAGTTGTAATTGAATCAGCAGCCTTGCGCAAGATACTTAAACCAACATTTTATCTTTTTATTCAGAATAAATTTGAAGACGTCAAACCAGTAGCTTTGGAAATGCAAAAACTTGCTGATGTAAATGTGTATTCCGATAGCGGACAATTCAGCATTGATCCTTCCGCATTTAATTTTGATCAAACCTGGAAAACAGAACAAGATGATATCTCTTGAACAAGCCATCGAAATTGCGTTTTCGAGGGTTAAACTCCTGGATGCCGAAAATGTGAATTTTTTACATTCATCGGGTCGTATTTTGGCTGAAGATGTATTTGCCGATGCCGATGTGCCGCCTTTTAACAAATCGGCTATGGACGGATATGCCTGCCAGCGGGCCGATTTGGGGCAGGAACTTTTTGTCATCGAAATTATTCCGGCTGGTCAATTGCCAACCAAAATTATTGGCCGGAACCAATGCAGCAAAATTATGACCGGCGCACAGGTTCCCGAAGGGGCAGATACGGTTTTTATGATCGAACATTCTGAAGAAGTTGCCCCCGGAAAGGTCCGGTTTACCGGAGCAATATCCAATGCAAACATCTGCCTGAAAGGCGAGGATTTGAAAGAGGGTGATCTGGTTTTAAGTACTGGAACTCCTTTGAAGCCTCAGCATATTGCTATACTTGCATCGGTTGGTTGTACCAGTCCATTGGTATATAAAAGACCCGTTGTCGGAATAATTTCAACCGGATCGGAACTGGTTAATCCTGAAGAAAAACCAAAACCTTCTCAAATTCGAAATTCGAACGGGCCACAAATGTATGCGCAGGCAACCAAATATGGCTTTCCGGTCAATTACTACGGAATAGTGCCAGATGATGAACATTTGACCGCCCGGATTATTCAAAAATCGGTTGATGAAAATGATGTGACGCTTCTTTCAGGAGGAGTTTCGGTAGGCGATTTTGATTTTGTTCCCCGCATTATCAAGGAACTTGGATTTGAAATTCATTTCAGTAAAATCAATATTAAACCCGGACAGCACACCACTTTTGCCTCGAAAGGAAACAAATACATCATCGGCCTGCCCGGAAACCCGGTTTCATCGTTCATCCAATTTGAGGTTTTTGTGCTGCCTTTTCTTTGGAAAATAATGAACTACACCCGGAACGAGATCCGGTTATCCTTGACAATGAGTCATAATTTCAACCGAAAAAAAACAGACCGGGAAGAATGTTTGCCCGTTCAAATAACCAATCAGAACGAGATCCGGATGGTTGATTACCATGGTTCGGCACATATTCACGCCTACCATCAGGCGTTTGGATTTATTAAAATTCCGGCAGGAAAAACTGAAATCAAAAAAGGAGAAGTTGTTTATGTTCGACCGCTATAGTAGGCCAATCAATTATCTGCGTATTTCAGTGACCGATCGCTGTAACCTGCGCTGTACTTATTGTATGCCCGAAGAAGGTATCCGGTTGATGGAACATTCCGATATACTGAGCTATGAAGAAATCACTGATTTTGCACGAATGGCTGTGGCTAACGGAATTACGAAAGTGCGCCTCACAGGTGGTGAACCATTGGTTCGAAAAGATATCGTTGAACTGGTTGGGATGCTTGCTGCAATAGATGGAATTGAGGATTTGGCGATGACCACCAACGGAATACTATTGTCGAAATATGCGCTTGATTTGAAAAATGCGGGACTGAACCGCATCAATGTCAGCCTCGATACGGTGAACCCTGATCAATACTGCCAAATCACCCGGAACGGTGAATTGGCTGTGGTTCTGGAAGGAATTGAAACTGCCATTCAGGTTGGATTGCGGCCAATCAAGGTTAATTGCGTGCTGCTTGGACAACCCGATGATGAAACACAAAAACTAAAACAATTTTGCGAAGACCATGGCCTCAGCCTTCGTTTTATACACCAGATGAACCTGAAAACAGGAGAGTTTTCGACCGTTGAAGGAGGAGAAGGCGGTAACTGTGGCAAATGCAACCGGGTTCGTTTACTGGCCAATGGCGACATCAAACCCTGTTTGTTTAGTGATTTAAGTTACAACATCCGTGAACTGGGACATCAGGAAGCATTAAACCTCGCTTTGGGCAACAAACCGAAGAGTGGAACTTACAATCAATCGGGTGAGTTCTACAATATCGGAGGATGAAAAAGTGAACAGTGGTCAGTCGCAGTTTTCAGAAATGAATGTTACGAGTTTCGAGTTTGGACAACCTGCAACCCGTAACTCGTAACCCGTAACTCGTAACTAAAATATATGAAAAAACTAACCCATACCGACGAAAAAGGAAAGGCAAAAATGGTTGATGTCAGCCAGAAGCCTGATCAGGAGCGCGAAGCCATGGCAAGTGGTTTTATCCGGCTTAAATCCGAAACCATTGAATTGATTCGCCAAAACCAGATGAAAAAGGGCGATGTACTGACTGTTGCTGAAATTGCTGGTATCCAGGGAGCAAAACGGACCAGCGAACTGATTCCACTTTGTCACCCGCTTCAGCTCTGGAAAATAGACGTCAAATGCAGCCTTCTGGAAGACGGTGTTCTGGCAGAATGCACTACGCTTTGTTTTGGAAAAACCGGAGTCGAAATGGAAGCCCTCACCGGAGTTAATGTGGCCCTGCTAACCGTTTATGACATGTGCAAAGCGGTTGATAAGGATATGGTGATAGAGCATGTCAGACTGGTGAATAAGACAAAAAAATGAGGTCCTAACCCATTTGTTTAAAGCTCCTTTAGGAGCAAAATATTTGTAGCCCCGGCTTTTAAGTCGGGGAAAAGCGATCAATGATGTCAGTGCGCCGCGAAACAAAACAATAAAAAGCAGTAATTTTTTTTCGGCGCAATGGCTTGAATTCAATTTAAAGTTTATGCCTGCGTACAAATCAAAGAATCAAATACATAAGGAAATTAAAACCATGAAAATAAAGATCCTATCAGTCAACACTTCCGAAAAAAAGGGAACAGTCAAAAATCCGGTAGAATCCATTCAACTCACCGGAATTGGAGTTATTGGCGATGCCCATTCAGGAAAATGGCACCGGCAAATCAGCTTGCTGGCATCTGAAAGTATCGTAAAATTTGCGGCCGATGCCGGCCGGAATATTCAATACGGTGAGTTTGCAGAAAACATTACCACTGAAGGTCTTTTGCTGCACGAATGCAAACCATTGGATCGGTTTCGGAATGAACATCTGGAACTGGAAGTCACCCAGATCGGTAAAAAATGCCACGGCGATAATTGTTCTATTTTTCGTGAAGTGGGCAATTGTGTCATGCCCAAAGAAGGCATTTTTGCACGCGTTATCCGTGAGGGAACGCTAAAGCCTGGTGATGAACTAACCTATTTCCAAAAAATCGTAAACATCCAAATTATCACCCTGAGCGACCGCGCCAGCGCTGGTGAATATGCAGATAAAAGCGGCCCGCAAATCAAACTTTTAGTTGAATCGTTTTTTGCAAAAATCAACCGCCAAATTGTAGTTGCCAATCATCTGATTCCTGATGATCCAAAACAACTTGCAAATTTGGTAAACGATGCCATTTCAGCAGGCGCTGACGCAATTTTTACCACAGGAGGCACAGGTATTGGGCCACGCGATATTACCCCCGAAACAATCCGACCGGTTCTTGACAGGGAAATTCCAGGAATTATGGAACTGATTAGGGTTAAGTACGGAATGCAAAAACCGGCTGCTCTCTTGAGTCGGGGAATTGCAGGCGTTTCAGGAAAGACTTTGATATACTGTTTGCCAGGAAGCGTAAAAGCAGTTACTGAATATTGTGCTGAAATTCTGCCCACTATCGAACATTCGCTTTACATGATTGAAGGAATTGACAGCCATTGAAAAATTCGTCCTGATTTGCTCCTGAACAAATAGGTAAACTGACTGTTTATTAACCCATAGCACCGGAATTAATAAACTTTAAATCCAGAAAACATGAAACGAAGAAATTTTATTGCCCTTGTCGGAACTTCAATCGCAGCCGCCCCGGTTTGGGCCAACGTTTACAACATTCAAAATCCAATTCAGAAAGCTATAGAAAGCACATTCCCGGAACTTCCTTATGCTTACAATGCACTTGAACCTACCATTGATGCCAAAACGATGGAGATCCATTACAGCAAACACCACAAAGCTTATCACACCAATTTTTTGGCAGCCCTGAAAGATTCACCTGCTGCAGAACTCGACTTGAAAAGCCTTTTTGCTGAAATCAGCAAATATTCGCCAGCAATAAGAAACAATGGAGGAGGCTATTATAACCACTCCTTGTTCTGGGAAAACATGTCGCCTGCCAAAACCAATCCTTCAGTTGTCCTGAAAGGTGTCATCGAAAAAAGTTTTGGATCGGTGGATAAGTTCAAAGAAGAATTTGCCAATGCAGCCAAGAAACAATTCGGCAGTGGTTGGGCCTGGCTGATCGCCGGAAAAGACGGACAAGTATTTGTCAGTTCAACATCAAACCAGGACAATCCATTGATGGATGTGGTCGAGAAAAAGGGAACTCCGCTGTTATGCCTCGATGTTTGGGAACATGCCTATTACCTGAAATACCAGAACCGGAGAGCCGAGTATGTTGATAATTTCTGGAACGTGGTGAATTGGGATACTGTCAATAAAAGGTACGAAAACCGATAGTTCAAAACATGATTGAAAATGTAGTCATTATCGGTGCCGGGAACCTGGCCACTCAACTGGCTTTGGCCCTGGTTGAAGAAGGCATCCGTGTAAAACAGGTTTATAGCCGGTCGGTGGAATCGGCACGTGTCCTGGCTGAAAAAGTGAATGCCAGCTTTACCAATGATCTTTCGCAACTTCTTCCTGAAGCGGATTTATATGTGATTGCTGTAAAAGATTCGGCTATTCAGGAAGTTTTGGAAAATCTTTCGCTCAATGAAAACCAACTGATTGTGCATACCGCAGGCAGCGTGCCGATGAACATTCTGGAAGGATTCACCCAAAATTATGGTGTGTTTTATCCGCTTCAAACTTTTTCGAAAAGCCGAAAAGTTGATTTTTCGGATATTCCGGTTTGTATTGAAGCTAACCATCCTTCCAGCTTGCTGAAACTGGAAAAACTGGGCAAAAGAATTTCCAGCACCGTTAACCAGATAAACTCTGACGAACGGAAAACTCTTCACCTGGCAGCGGTTTTTACCAATAACTTTGTCAACCATTTTTACGCCATCGGAGCCGAAATCCTTCAGGTTAAAAAACTGGACTTTGATCTTCTCAAACCACTCATTCGTGAAACTGCCGCAAAAATTGAAAATATTCATCCGTTAGAAGCCCAGACCGGGCCAGCCAAACGGAACGACAAGGCCATGATCGGTCAGCATTTAAAAATGCTTCAGGATAAGCCCGAATATCAGAAAATCTATAGCTTTGTGACTGAAAGTATTTTTCAGGTTCACCAAAAATAGAATCATGACCTTCTTTAAAGAAAGACTTAAAAATATCAAAGCATTCATTTTCGATGTTGACGGCGTCCTTTCACTGGATACAACACCGCTCGATGAAAACGGCGACCCGATGCGAACATCCAATGTGAAAGACGGATTTGCCTTTCGTTATGCCCTGAAGAATGGGTTTCAGATCGCCATCATAACCGGGGCAAATACCAATCGGGTCAAGCTCCGCCATAAAAAACTTGGAGTTGAACACATCTACATGAATTCCTTCAACAAAACCGAATGCCTGGATGATTTTTGCGCCAAAACCGGAATTCCTAAAACCGAAATCCTTTACATGGGCGACGATCTGGTTGATTTTTCGATCATGCAGGAAGTTGGAATCACAGCCTGTCCGGTTGATGCCGTTCCTGAGATAAAAGCTATTTCACAATACATTTCTGATAAAAAAGGCGGGGAAGGCTGTGTGCGTGATGTCATTGAGCAGGTGATGCGTTCGCAGCAAAAATGGTTTGGGCATGAAATTAAGGGAATAAAAGCGGATTAATATCCAGTCTCAGTTTTCAGTCGCAGAATGCATAAAAAGTTACGGGTTACGGGTTACGAGAAAAAAACCAAAACTCGCATCCCGCAACAATAAAAATCTCAACTATGCTTCTCCAAAATCTCGAACAATACGAAATCATCCTGGCTTCAAAATCTCTGCGACGTCAGGAGTTGCTCCGCGAACTGGGATTGAAATTCAAAGTGCAGGCGATGGATATTCCGGAGGTATTTCCGGAGGGGATGAACATGACTGAGATTCCAATTTATCTGGCCGAACTGAAGGCTGAAGCATTTCGTCCGTTACTGAAAAATAATCAATTGGTGATCACCGCCGATACGATCGTATGGCTCGATGGGCATGTACTGAATAAACCAACAGATTATGCCGATGGATTCCGGATGCTGAAAGATTTATCGGGGAAAAAACATCAGGTTTTGACAGGAGTTTGCCTGCTTTCAACTGAAAAAAAAGTTTCGTTCTACGAATTAACAGATGTCTGGTTCAAATCGCTGAGCGATGAAGAAATTCAATTTTACCTCAAGAATTTTCACCCATACGACAAAGCAGGTGCGTATGGCATTCAGGAATGGATCGGGTACATCGGTGTTTATCGCATCGAAGGTTCATTTTTTAATGTGATGGGATTGCCGGTACAGAGCTTATACGAACATCTAAAGGCATTCAAATAAATCTAATTTTTTGAATTGCTTGTCGCTTTTCAAAATTCATTTTGTACCTTGAGCCCAGTTATCATTCAAAAAACTGAATTATGAAAATCTCCTTCTTTTCACTTTTTGTATTATTTCTTACCAGTACATTTATCTTTTCAGGTTGTAAAACCAAAACGCCCAAAGTCGGAATCCTGATCCATAGTTACGAAAATGAACGCTGGGAAAAAGACAAAAACTATCTGGTGGAAGATTTGACCAAACTTGGCGCTGAAGTCATGCTCGAGGTGGCCGACAATAACCAGCAGAAACAAATCGAACAAGCTGAAACCATGATCAAAAATGGGGCAAAAGTTCTGATCGTTGTTCCGATCAATCAGGATGAAGCAGCAAAAATTGTGAACCTGGCACATGAATCGGGGGTGAAGGTTATTGCCTATGACCGTTTGATTAACGGCTGCAAACTCGATTATTATGTATCAGCCAACAGTACCCAAATTGGCGGACTTCAGGCCTCTTATCTGACCTCGCTCCGGCCAAAAGGCAAATATGCCCTGATTTGCGGTTCGAAACACGACAACAACTCCATGAGACTTTTCCTCGGTCAGATGAATGTTTTGCAATCGTTTATGGAAAAAGGCGACATTCAGGTGGTGTACAGCGAATTTACCGATGACTGGTCAACTGAACAAGGGATATTTCATACCAACCGTATTTTTGATCAATCTAAGGATTCCATTACCGGAATCATTGCCGGAAACGATAAAATAGCGCTTGGGGTAATTTCTGTTTTAAAGGAACGTGGAATGGCGGGCAAAACAATGGTTGCCGGTCAGGATGCTGAATTGGAAAATGTTAAGTCAATTATGCTTGGCATCCAAACCTGTACCGTTCTGAAACCACTCAGGGAAATGGCTGAGATTACCTCTGAATTGGCGGTTTCGCTGGCTTTGGAAAAACCAATAAATATGAAATTTACCACCGAGAGCAATGGAAAAGCGCTGGTAAAATCCATTCTGATAGATGCCATAGTGGTCAATAAAAATAACATTGAAAGTACCGTTGTCTCATCAGGCTTTCACTCTTCTGCTCAAATAAACCAGTAATTCGTTCATACAATAGCAGGGAAGGCTGTTCTGAAAATAAAATCAAATTCAGGGCAGCCTTTTTTTCGTTTCCTGATAATTGGTGCATTGCTGTGTTCACGAGTTGATTAAATTTGCCCCTCAAAATAAAATCAGAAAGAAAAATGATCAGAAAAAGCATACTTCTTATTGTATTAGCCTTGTTTTCCATTTCATCGGTACCGGCCAGGGAAGGGATGTGGATTCCAACACTGCTCAACAAATATAACATCGAAGAAATGAAGCAAATGGGCTTTAAACTTACTGCTGAGGATATTTACAGTGTCAACCACGAAAGCATGAAAGATGCTGTAGTCCTTTTTAGCACTGGCTGTACCGGTGAATTTATTTCAGGTGAAGGTCTGCTCATAACCAACCACCATTGTGGCTTTGATGCTATCCAAAACCACAGTTCGGTTGAACATGATTACCTGACCAATGGTTTTTGGGCCAAAAACCATCAGGATGAACTGTCCAATTCGGATTTAATTGTTCGTATTCTGGAGCGCATGGAAGATGTTACAGAAAAAGTACTGGCAGGAACTGAAAATAAACCCAAAGATTCTGTTTCAGTAATTGTTAGCCGGAATACAAAGAAAATTGTTAGTGAAGCTGCTGAAAGAGGTAAATACGAAGCAAGTGTTCAGCCACTTTTTGCAGGCAATCAATACTTTCTGCACGTATATCTGGTCTTTCAGGATGTACGTCTGGTCGGGGCTCCCCCTTCGTCCATCGGAAAATTTGGCGGCGATACCGATAACTGGATGTGGCCCCGCCATACGGGAGATTTTTCGCTCTTTCGCATCTATGCCGGAAAAGATAATCAACCTGCCAAATATTCGGACGATAACGTTCCTTATAAACCGAAAAAATTCTTTAAAATATCGCTCAAAGGAGTAAAAACCAACGATTTTACATTCTTACTTGGTTATCCTGGAAGGACACAGCAATTTCTTCCATCACAGGCCATCAGTCAAATCATGGAACAGGGCGATCCTGATAAAATCAAAATCCGCGACCTGAAACTTCGTTTGCTGGCCGCCGATATGGAAAAAGATACCAAAATCAGAATTCAGTATGCAGCCAAATATGTATCAACCAGCAATGCCTGGAAAAAATGGCAGGGAGAATTGAAAGGACTTCAACGGCTGAAAGCTGTTGAAGCCAAACAAAAATTTGAAAATGAATTTAAGCTTTGGAGCGAGTCAAATCCTGACAGGCAAGGACGATATGACGAAATACTTCCTTCATTCGAAAGGCTTTACAATCAGTTCGCTCCTTATAACAAAGCCAATGATTACTATACTGAAATCGTCCTTCGGGGAACAGATTTGTTCAATATCATTTCCTATTTCGAATCCATAGAATCCCGTTGGGCAAAAATGTCGCCATCCGATCAGGAAAAAACTCAGAAAGCCATTGCTACTAAATTGACTGATCATTTCAGGGAATATAACCAGGCTACCGATGAGAAAATATTTGCAAGCCTGATTCCTCTTTATGCCACAAATATGGACTCCCGATTTTTAATTGAAGAATTCAAATCGCTCACGGATAAAATGACTCCTGAGGAATTGATCGGCCAAATTTATCGTAAATCCATATTCTCAAACCAAACCAGACTTACGGCAACAACTTCCGGATTAAATCCGAAGAAATTTCAGGCAATGAGAAAGGATCCGGCATTCAAACTATTCCGAAGCTTAAAAACTCATTATGAATTGAATGTTCAGCCTTCCTTCAATTCTATCCAGAAACAAATTGACGATAACCTCCAGGCTTATGTGGCCGGAATTATAGAAATGAGCGGAGATAAATCATTATGGCCTGATGCCAATAAAACCCTGCGCGTTGCTTATGGTAAAGTGGAAGGTTATGAACCGATGGACGGTGTAACCTACGAATATTATACTACACTCGAAGGAATCATGCAAAAAGATAATCCTGCCATTTACGACTATAATGTTCCGCAAGCCCTGCGCGATTTATACCAAAATAAAGATTACGGAAGGTACGGAACAAACGGGATCATGAATGTTTGTTTTACAGCCTCCAACCACACTACCGGAGGAAATTCGGGCAGTCCGGTACTCGATGCTGAAGGAAAATTAACCGGAATCAATTTCGACCGGTGCTGGGAAGGCACCATGAGCGACCTGATGTTCGACCCTGATCGTTGCCGCAACATCGCGCTCGATATCCGCTATGCGCTATTTATTATTGACAAACTTGCAGGAGCGGGTTATTTGATTGATGAAATGGAGATTGAATAGCCAGATTAATCGCACATCATGCAAATATCCTTTCTCGGATTAATGAGCATGATGGGCAAATTGCCTGCTTTCCGTACGATCCGTTTCTCCGGAAGACCAATCATCAAATCAATTAATGAAACAGAACTGCTGCCTGAAAAAATCATCAAATCACCCATCCATTCATCAGCCCGGTCGAGGGTTTCATTGCAAATCCCCCAACTGGTAGATTTTCCTGCAATTTCAAAGTGGCGAACATGGAGACTCCCCAGAAATTTCTTAAAAAATTCGAGGTTCTTATGCAACCGTCCGGCATCTTCCTTATTCGTTTCCTGTGCATATATCAGTCGAATCTGAGAGCGGTTAAACCGGCCTAAATAGGAAGCCCAAAGCGAAGTTTCCTTTGACGCCCTTCGGTAATCAACAGGAACCAATACATTTTTGTAGCTTAAAAACCTGGAAATCTCACCCTTTACAAATAAAAATGCGATGCTGCTTTGCTGAAATGCTTTTATTGCCCAATTGATGTCGGATTGATGCAGTACGAGCAAAACAGCATTGTATTCATCAACCAGTTTTTGCATATTGATGTACAACGATTTCTGAAGTAGTAACCATGATACCGGCATTTTGGGGAGGTTCGATTTCAGGCTTCGGGTAGTTTGAACCAGGTTTTCCTGAATGATGCTTTTTTGCTTGATATCCTTCCATACAGCAGTCAGGCAAAGTTCCTTTTTCAGAATATCAGCCATTCGGGCCCCATGAATGATTACATCTTTCATCCGCTCCGAAAAATCGCAAATAACTATTATTTTTTGTTCTGAATGGGTGGTCATTGACCTGAAATTTGCCCGCCTGCCGACGAGGCAGGGAACTCCAATACAAACATAACTGAATTTTATTAATGATACACATCGCATTAAAGCCGCCAAAAGTCAGTTACTCCTGAAAATGCTTTTGCTAACTTTGCTTCACGAATTAATAACCGGACAATGATAACCAAAGAATTGATCGCCCCAAGAAGTATTGTAGTTGTAGGCGCTTCGAACAACATCTCCAAACCGGGAGGAAAATTGCTGAAAAACCTGATAGACAACAACTACAAAGGCAATTTGTGGGTAGTCAATCCTTCCTCAGAAACTGTTCAGGGAATTAAATCTTTCCCTTCAGTAAACGATTTACCTCAGGTTGAAATGGCAGTATTGGCCATACCAGCATCAGGCTGTGTAGCTGCAGTAGAGGTGCTTGCAACTCAAAAAGGCACCAAAGGATTTATAATTATTTCTGCTGGATTTAGTGAAGAAAGTGAAGACGGAAGGATTCTGGAACAGCAGATTGTCAAAATATTAGAGGAAAATAATGGAAGCCTGATTGGTCCCAACTGCATTGGGATAATTACCTATGCCCATACCAGCGTGTTTACAACCCCAATACCCAAACTGGTACAAATGAGCTGCGACCTGGTTTCAAGTTCGGGCGCAACGGCAGTTTTCATCATGGAATCAGGAATTCCAAAGGGACTTCATTTTGCCAGTGTGTTCTCGGTCGGAAATTCAGCCCAGAACGGGGTGGAAGAAATTCTCGAGTTCATGGATGAAGTTTTTAATCCTGAAACCAGTACACGGGTCAAATTGCTTTACATTGAAAGCATTAAAAATCCCGATAAATTATTGAAACATGCTTCTTCGCTTATTCGAAAAGGATGTAAAATCGCTGCGATTAAAGCTGGGAGCAGTCAGGCTGGAAGTCGTGCGGCAGCTTCGCATACAGGCGCCATGGCCAACTCCGATTCAGCAGTTGAAGCCTTATTCCGCAAAGCCGGGATTGTACGCTGTTTTGGCCGCGAAGAACTGACTACTGTCGCCAATGTTTTTCATTGCAATCCCATGAAAGGTAAGCGACTGGCCATCATCACCCATGCAGGCGGTCCGGCAGTCATGCTGACCGACGCGCTCGAAAGTGGAGGCTTGCACATTCCCCACATCATAGATTCGGAAGCCAAATCAAGATTAAAGAATAAACTTTACCCGGGCTCATCAGTTGAGAATCCGATTGATTTTCTGGCAACCGGAAATGCGGAACAATTGGCTGCAATTATTGATGCCTGCGAAAATGAATTTGACGAAATTGATGGTATGGCAGTCATTTTCGGAAGCCCGGGATTATCGCCTGTAACCGATGTGTATCAGCTACTGAACGACAAGATGCAAACCTGCAAAAAGCCGATCTTTCCGATTCTGCCTTCTGTCATTAACGTGGCCGACGAGGTTGCTCACTTTATCTCACAGGGCAATGTAAATTTTCCGGATGAGGTTTTACTGGGGAAAGCGCTGACTTCCATTCTCAATACAGCCAGTCCGTCGGAAGAAAAAATATTTCTGGACAACATTAATATTCCCGAAATTCGGCGGATCATTGATTCTGCAGATAATGGATTTCAGTCGCCCGAAACCATACATCGGTTGTTTGCTGCCGCCGGAATACCAGTAGTTCGCGAAATTACGGTAACCGACGAATTATCAGCCAATGAAACTGCAAAAAAAATTGGATTTCCGCTGGCGATGAAAGTGGTTGGCCCCATTCACAAAACCGAGGTTAACGGAGTGGTACTGAATGTGCAGGATATGGAAACTGTTCAGCATGAATTTAAAAGGTTAATTAAGATCAAAGATACAACGGCTGTGTTAATGGCTGAAATGGCTTCAGGAATTGAATTGTTCCTGGGCGCCAAATACGAAGACCGTTTTGGGCATGTTATTTTATGTGGGCTGGGTGGTATTTTTGTGGAAGTACTGAAAGATATCACTTCAGGGCTCGCTCCACTTACCATGAATGAAGCTGCTTCGATGATTAAAAACCTTCGTTCGTACCAGATCATCAAAGGATACCGTGGAAAAAACGGGGTGAACGAGCATAAGTTTGCCGAAATCATGGTGAGGTTGTCAACACTTTTACGCTTTGCCACCGAAATAAAAGAAATGGACATCAATCCGCTGATGGGCGATGGCGAGAGGTTGGTTGCTGTAGATGCCAGGATAAGGATAGAAAAATAATTTTAAAAACGAAGGCTAATAAACTTAGGTGAAACACCTTCGTTTATTAGCCTTTATGTAGTTATAAAAATTAAAACTCTAATTTCTATATAAATAGCACATCAAAAACAGTACACATTCTAGTATTCAGATCTTCTGTTGCCGCCGCCAGCGCTGCTTCCACCACCACGGTTAAAACCGCCTTTGTTGAAGCCACCACCTGAGTTACCTCCACGGTCACCACCACGGAAACCACCGCCGCCGCCAGCGCCACCGCTGCCGCCACGATATCCACCGCCGCCACCTGAATTACCTCCGCGGAAACCTCCGCCTGAGTTGCCACCACGAAAACCACCACCACTTGGGCGACTTCCTTCTTTTTTCTCTTCAGCTTTATTTACAACAATTGTCCGGCCTTCAATTTCAGCGTTGTTCAATTCTTCAATTGCTTTTTTAGCTTC
>Ga0209317_1000467_pt1 | contig 48341 bp, 40 predicted proteins | sample RifGroB2_FD_183994 | JGI IMG/M metagenome (GOLD analysis project Ga0209317, IMG submission 183994) | Soil microbial communities from Rifle, Colorado, USA - Groundwater B2 (SPAdes) (version 2) | ecosystem: Environmental > Terrestrial > Soil > Unclassified | place: Rifle, Colorado | collected... | reverse complement strand
AAGCAATGTCGCGCAAGGGGGTAGTGTTTGTAACAATCAACTACCGCCTGGGTATTTTTGGTTTTTTGGCCCATCCCGGACTTTCGGCTGAATCCGACCTGAAAACATCTGGTAATTATGGCATTCTCGACCAGATTGCCGCTTTGAAATGGGTGAAGGAAAACATTGCGGCATTTGGAGGCGATCCGAACAATGTAACCATCGCAGGACAATCAGCAGGAGCATTCAGCGTAAATATGCTCGTGGTATCGCCAATGTCCAAAGGGTTATTTCATAAAGCTATTGCTCAAAGTGGCGGTATGTTTGGAAAAGAACTTTCGTTGGGCAAAACTTTGAAGGCCGCCGAAGAGTCTGGCACACAGCTAACTGAAAAAATGAAAATAACTTCAATTGCTGAACTTCGTGCTATTCCGGCTGACTCACTTTTGAAAATTCCCGGACGTTTTGGCCTTGTGATTGACGATGTGGTAATTCCTCCGGTTTACAAAACATTTGCTGAAGGAAAACACCATGATGTTCCGGTTATTTCCGGTTGGAATGCCGATGATGGCGTTTCGTTCGGACCGCCGCCTACAGCGAAACAATTTAAAGCCAATGCTAAAAGTCAATTTGGAGACAAGGCTGATACTTTCCTGAAGCTCTTTCCTGTAGGCAACGATGAAGAAGCAGGAAGATCACAAAAACTGGTGACCCAGCTTTTCTTTGGATGGAACAACTATGCCTGGGCAAGAATGCAATCCAGTCACGGAACAGGCAAAGCCTATCTCTATTATTTCAAGCGTGTTCCTCCCGGCGAACCGAACTATGGCGCTTTCCATTCCGCTGAATTTGGCTATGCTTTACATACCATGAAGTTGTGGAATCGGCCGTTTACTGAGGTTGATTTCAAACTTGAAGAGGCAATGAGCAGTTATTGGGTTAACTTTGCCAGAACCGGCAATCCCAATGGCGAAGGGTTACCTGTTTGGCCAGTATTTAATGACAGCAGACCCGAAGTGATTGAATTGGGCGACGAGGTAAAAGCTGGTCCGCTTCCTTATCAGGAACAACTCAACTTTTTAAATGAGGTGAATTAAGAAAACTAACTTAAATATTTACTACCCAAATGCTTGTCAAATGAGAATTAAAGTATATCTGGCTTTTATTGCAGGTTTGCTTATTTTGCTGTTCGTTAATAGTGAAAGTTTTGCTTCCGAAAAATCTGGAGCGATTGATACATTGAAGATTTTAACCTACAATGTCCGTAATTGTAAAGGGATGGACAATGTAACCGATTACGAACGGGTTGCCAGGGTAATCAGCCGGATTAATGCTGATGTGGTGGCCATTCAGGAATTGGACAGCGCAACTGTACGAAGCAACGGAAAGGATGTGTTGGCTGAACTGGCTAAAAAGACCGGGATGTTTCCTACCTACAATTCTTCGATCAAATTTCAGGGTGGAGCTTATGGTATCGGCTTTTTAACACTTGAAAAACCAATTTCTTCAGAAGCGCTTCCACTTCCTGGAAGTGAAGAAAAAAGAAGTGTATTGCTTGTTGAAATGAAAAATTACTTGGTGTGCTGTTCCCACTTTTCTTTGACTCAGCATGATCGGGGAGAATCTGTCAACATTATAAACCATCTCGTATCAAAATATGAAAAACCGGTTTTTCTGGCCGGCGATTTAAATGCGGAAGCCAATTCGCCGGAAATACTAAAACTTTCCGGAGACTGGCAGATTTTGAACGACCATTTCTATCCAACTTTTCCTGCCAACAAGCCGGTGGAGTGCATTGATTTTATCATGTCAAAAAAGACGGAAAGATTTCAATTTAAGGTAATCGAAAGTTCTGTCGAAGATGAACCCGTTGCTTCAGATCATTTGCCTGTTTGGGTAAAAGTAGTAGTGATTTCAAATTAAATTTTCCTAGTTTTGTTTACCAACAATATTTTAAAACTTTGATTTATCATGAAGAAACTATTCTTTATTCTCCTGTCATTTCTCACAATGACAGGTGCATCAGTTATCGCCCAGGAGCAGCAGCGTCCTGGCCAGCAACCTGTACCTGAAACCGGCGAAAAATTCAGGATCGGAATGGCCGGCTATTCATTTGTCAGGTTAAACGATTTGGATAAATCGCTGGCAACCATGCAGCGTGCCGATGTCCATTACCTCTGTATCAAAGATTTCCACTTACCATTTAAAAGTACCGATGCCGAAATTGCTGCTTTTCATGCCAAACTGAAAGAAAAAGGTGTAACTGGTTATGCTGTTGGCCCGATTTACATGAAAAGCGAAGCTGATATTGACAATGCCTTTGAATACGCCAAAAGGGTAGGAGTGAAGCTGATTGTTGGCGTGCCCAACTATGAGCTTCTTCCGTATGTTGACAAAAAAGTGAAGGAATACGGCTTCAACTTTGCCATTCATCTGCACGGACCTGATATCGCTACTTATCCTGATGCTGAAGATGTTTGGAATCATGTTAAAGACCTTGATCCGCGCATAGGAATGTGCCTCGATATTGGACACGATACCCGTAATGGAAAAGACCCGGTGGCTGACCTGAAAAAATACCATACGCGGGTTTTCGATATTCATATTAAAGATGTTACCGGAACCACCAAACTGGGGTACTCGCTCGAAGTTGGACGCGGAGTAATTGACTTTCCGGCGTTTGTAAAAATGTTGCGTAAAGTCGGATATTCAGGAGTTTGCAGTCTCGAACACGAGAAAGATATGACCGATCCTTTTATGGGAATTGCAGAATCAATCGGTTATTTCAGAGGGGTGATTGCTACAACGAAATAGATTTTAAACTGATAGTTATGCGAATATTTGGAAAATTTGGTGTCGTTCTTCTCCTTATTGTTGCGTTTTCGTTTTCAAAAGACAAAATTAAATCGCCGGAAGTAACTGTAGCTGAGCTGAAAAAACACATAAGCTATCTTGCTTCCGACGAATTGAAAGGGCGTAAGACCGGAACTGAAGGTGATAGCCTGGCTGCCGAATACATCCGGAAGGAATTGAAGGAGGATGGACTGGTTCCATTGTCTGATCAGGGTTTCCAGAGTTTCAGGGTAACCGATAAAATAATTACGGGACCTGCAAACAGCTTGATGCTAAATGGTGAATCGCTTAAATTGGATGTTGATTTTGCCCCGTTTGCTTTTTCTGAGAATGCTTCGTTTAACGGGGAAGTTGTTTTTGCCGGATATGGTTTCGAAATTAACGAAGACAGCCTGAAATGGAGCGATTATGCCGGAATAGATGTGAAGGGGAAAATTGTAATGATCCTGCGGGCTGATCCTGAAATCGAAAAGAATATGAGCCCTTTTATGAAATACAGCAGGGACCGTGATAAAGTCCTTCAGGCAAAAGATATGGGAGCTGTGGCCGTACTGTTGGTTTCTGGTAAAGTTTTCGATCCGGAAGATAAATTTGAGCCACTTGCAAAAGGCGATCAGTCGGTTGGTTTGCCGGCATTCCGGATTTCAAGAAAAATAGCCGATTTGATTTTGGAACCTAAAAAACTGAATATAGACGACCTGGAGAAAAAATTGAATGAACAACGAAAACCAGATAGTTTCACTACCGGTGTTAGTGTTTCAGGACATTCTGATGTTGTTCAGACTACGGTTCCAACCCGAAATGTGGTGATGATTCTTCCAGGCAGCGATCAGGTTTTAAAAAATGAATATGTGGTTTTGGGCGCTCATTTCGATCATTTGGGAATGGGCGGACCTGGCTCCGGAAGTCGCGTGCCCGATACGGTTGCCGTGCATTATGGCGCAGACGACAACGCTTCAGGAGTTGGAATGATGCTTGAACTGGCCGAAAAGTTGGCTGCCAATCCAAAGAGTCATAAACGTAGCATTGTAGTTATCGCTTTTTCAGGAGAAGAAATGGGACTGCTGGGATCGAAGAATTATGTCGAAAATCCGGGAATCGAACTAAAAATGGTTGATGCCATGATAAACCTCGATATGGTAGGCCGGTTGACCGACAGCACCAGATTGCAAATTGGCGGAGTAGGCACAGCAGAACCTTTCAGAAAAATAATTTATAATTCGTGCGATACCACTAAAATGAAACTTGCACTTTCGGACGAAGGTTACGGGCCTTCCGATCATGCTTCATTTTATGGCAAAGACATTCCAGTCTTGTTTTTAACATCCGGTGCACATTTGGATTACCATACCACGGCCGATACCTGGAAAAAAATCAATTATGAGGGAATAGTAAAAATTTCGGATGTGACGTACCGGATTATTTCAGATCTGGCCAATTCGGACACGAAACTGATCTTTAAGGAAGCTGGCCCCAAATTGGCTTCGGGACGTGGACTTACCCGCCGTAAAGGAGTTACGCTGGGGATTATGCCCGATTTTGCCGGAAATGTGAAAAACGGTTTACGGGCAGACCTGATTACTCCGGGCAGGCCAGCCGCTATTGGCGGCATGAAAAAAGGTGATATCATTACTTCCATCAATGGAAAGCCAGTCAATAATATTCAGGATTATATGTTCCGTATGGGACAGCTCAAACATGGTGAAACCATCAGTGTAGAGGTTTTGCGCAATGGGAAAAAGGAAGTTTTACTTATACAACTCTAATTTATGAAAACATTTCTCTTTTGGTTTCTGGCTTTTTTAATTACCATTTCAGCGGCAATTTATCAGCGGGCAACAGGACCTACTTACCCGAAAAAACACACCATTTCGGTTAATGGGGTTGAATATCCGCTAAAACTGGTGCGAAGTCTGGGTCTTGATGAAGATCCGGTTGTTAAGCTGAAAATAAGTGATACCACTGCCCGTGCAAAAATTTATTTCCGAAGATACCTTTCGAAAGACGAATTTCAGTCGGCTGATTTTCAGTTTAGGAGCAAGCCAATTCAGTCGTTTGTCATGAATAAGGTATTCGGTGTTACCAAAGACGAAGGATTTTTTGCTGAAGTTCCACAGCAACCGGCAGCCGGAAAGATTGAGTACTATCTGGAAATTACCGATCAGTCAGGAGTAAAAAATTACCTGAAAGAGACGCCTGTTGTCATTCGTTTTAAAGGTGGCGTTCCGGCGTATATTCTGATTCCGCATATTTTGTTCATGTTTATTGCCATGCTTTTCTCCAATCTTTCAGCTATTTTGGCGGTGTTCAAAGTACCTTCGTTCAGGAAATATACGATGTGGACTTTCGGATGTTTATTGGTTGGTGGCATGATATTGGGGCCGGTAGTCCAGCTTTACGCCTTTGGCGATCTGTGGACAGGTATTCCGTTTGGCTGGGATTTGACCGATAACAAAACACTGATAGCTTTTTTATTCTGGATTCTGGCTGTTGTTATGAACCGGAAAAAGGAACGACCCGTTTACACCATTGTTGCAGCAGTTGTGCTACTGTTGATTTTTACCATTCCTCACAGCATGTTTGGCTCACAACTCGACTACAACACAGGAAATGTTACACAGGGAATGATCATGAATGTTTTATTTTATTAACTAATCAAAAAAAAGTTAATGAAAAGGTAGTAAGGTTCAGCAGAACTTTACTACTTTTTTTGCCATTGGCCAGTTAGGTTAATAAGTGGAAATCATGTAACTCCTTTCAAAAATTATATAACACTTTTGTTCTTACACAACCATATCTTCCACCGATCAAAATTTATTATTGCATAAGTAGTGCGCATATTCGCTTAATACGAATGTTGAAGGAGGTTATGAAGGAATTGAACATCTTTCCACTCAATTTTATTATTTCAGGACTTGATTTGATCAATTTGATAAAAATACACGCATACTCATTATATGCAAAATATTAATAAACAAATCGTTATACTATGATTTTACTATTGGCACAGGTATTGCAAGCCCCCTTTGCGAAATCGAACAGCGTAAAAAGATTTAATGAGATTATTCCAATAGCCTTATTGTTTAATCTGAAAAACAAATAATTATTTAATCTCTTAATAAAAAATGCTATAGAAAATTCAACGAAAAATTATGACTACTTAGGTGAATCCACCAAACAGAAGAAGGTGGAGTTGTCTCTACGCAACAGTGAAATCCACCTGCGTACACTTGTGCAAACTATCCCCGACCTGATCTGGCTGAAAGATCCGGATGGCGTGTATCTCTCATGCAACACCATGTTCGAACGTTTTATCGGTGCCAGGGAAGCTGACATCATCGGAAAAACTGATTATGACTTTGTTGACCGGGAACTTGCAGACTTTTTTCGTGAGAATGATTGTAAAGCCATGGAAGCAGGAAAGCCAACCAGTAACGAAGAATGGGTTACTTTTGCAGATGATGGCTATCGTGCCTATCTGGATACCATCAAAACCCCCATGTACGATTCTGATGGAACGCTCATAGGCGTGCTGGGTATCGGGCGCGACATTACAATCCGAATGCAGGCGGTCGAATCCTTAAAGAAACAAAAGGATGAGTTTGAAACTATCTTTAATCTTGTTCCGGCTCAGATATGGTACAAGGATACTCATAACCACCACATTCGTGTTAACCAACAGGTCTGCAAAGATATTGGAATGACAGAGGATCAAATTGAAGGCCACTCAGCGGAAGAATTATTCCCTTCTTTTGCGCAACAATATTTTAAGGATGACCTTGAAGTGTTTAATTCTCGCAAACCAAAATTGGGAATCACAGAACAAATCAATACTGCCAAAGGTGAAATACGTTGGGTGCATTCGGATAAGATTCCTGTATTTGGAAACAATGGTGAAGTAAATGGACTTATTGCATTTGTTCAAGACATTACTGAGCACAAACGTGCCGAAGATGAAATTACAATGCTTGCCCACTCCCTGAAAAGCATTAATGAATGTGTTAGTATCACGGATTTGGAGAATAAAATTCTTTTCGTTAACGAATCATTTTTAAATACATATGGATACGGGGAAAATGAGCTTTTGGGGGAAAATATAAGTAAAGTTAACACTCAAAATGTACAGGTACAAAGTGATGAAATTTTATCGGCCACAATTCTTGGGGAATGGAAAGGTGAGTTGTTGAATAGAAGAAAGGACGGAAGTGAATTTCCCATTTATCTTTCCACTACAGTTATTAAGGATAAAGAGAACAGTATTTTAGGGTTGATTGGTGTAGCAACAGATATTACTGAACGCAAACTTGCCGAGAAAGAATTAATCACAGCCAAAGAAAAAGCCGAAGAAAGCGACCGTTTAAAGTCAGCTTTTCTGGCCAATATGTCGCACGAGATCCGTACTCCGTTAAATAGTATCGTCGGGTTTTCTGAATTACTGGCTGATCCATATTTTGATGAGGATCAGAAAGTTGAATTTATTCAGCATATCGTCTCTAATGGGCGTAACCTCTTATCCGTTATCAGTGACATTATGGATATCTCGAAGATAGAATCGGACGAAATTAAAATCCGTAAAAGTCAGATCAATGCTCAAAAATTTATTTCAACCGTTAAGAAAGAATTTGCTGTTCAGTCCGAAGATAAAAAACTTGAACTTAAACTTACCCTTCCTGACAATTATAAAGAAACAGTAATTTTTGCAGATGCTGAAAGACTAAGGCAAATATTCAATAATCTGATGAGTAATGCAATTAAGTTTACGGCGCATGGCAGTATTGAAATTGGATTTCAACCTAAAGGTGAAATGGTGGAATTTTTCGTGAAGGATACTGGCATTGGTATTCCGGCAGAATATCATGATACTATATTTGAACGCTTCCGGCAGGTTGAAAATTCGAACACTCGAAAATATGGCGGAAACGAACTTGGATTAGCTATTTCCAAAAAATTGGTTGAGTTAATGGGTGGGAAGATTTGGCTGGAGTCTGATCCCGATGGCCATCGGGAAAGTAAGGGTACAGCGTTTTATTTTACTTTACCGGCATATAATGGCGAAATCTAATTTTCACATAAATCAATCAGTTTTGAATCAAAAACCGGAAGCCGGCATCAAAATCTATAAATCAATATAATCGCCGGGCAGAAACACTATTTCTTTAAATATACAAAGTAATGGGCCGGAAAGTCAGATGGAACTTCCCGGCCTTTTCTTTTTATCACATTGGTCAGATTGTTAATAGGTGTGAATCATGTAACTCTTTTCAAAAATTATATAACTCTTATGGGTGAAATACTTTTAACTTGCTGCGATCAGGCAGAGAATATGAACTTATTCAATTAATATTATTGCGATGATAAAAGCAAGCAAATCAGAAGCTGCAATTCTTCGACAAAAGGCGAAAGAGATACTAATAAAGAAACCATCAAAATCAGGGTTACATCTTTCTGAAGCTGAAATGCTGAAGCTCATTCAAGAGCTTGAGGTGAATCAAATAGAGCTGCAATTATGGAACGAAGAACTCGTACTGGCCAAAGAAAAGGCAGAAAGGCTTACTGCCGAAAAGGAATCTGAATGCCTTGCAAACGTGGTTGATATCAGCTTACGAAAGCAGCAGGAGATGACACGGGCACAGTTGTTACATATATTGGAGTCCAGTTTGAACGAGATTTACGTTTTCGACTCAGTAAGTTTGGTCTTTGATTACGTCAATCTGGGGGCATTGTGTAATCTGGGCTATACCATGGAAGCTATGCTAGGGATGACACCTGTGGATTTGAAGCCTGAATTCACAGAGGAATCCTTCCGTAACGCTATTGCTCCATTACTTCGTCACGAGCAGTCGCAACTTTTCTTTAACACGGTTCACCGCCGTGCTGATGGCAGTCTTTATCCGGTTGAGGTTTATCTGCAACTGGTCGAACACGAAGGTCATCAGATATTCCTGGCTTTGATCATGGACATCACTGAACGAAAACTGGCAGAGTCGGCTCTGCGCAACAGTGAAATCCACCTGCGTACACTTGTGCAAACTATCCCCGACCTGATCTGGCTGAAAGATCCGGATGGCGTGTATCTCTCATGCAACACCATGTTCGAATGTTTTATCGGTGCCAGGGAAGCTGACATCATCGGAAAAACTGATTATGACTTTGTTGACCGGGAACTGGCCGACTTTTTCCGAGAGAATGATCGTAAGGCCATGGAAGCAGGAAAGCCAACCAGTAACGAAGAATGGGTTACTTTTGCAGATGATGGCCATCGTGCTTACCTGGATACCATCAAAACCCCCATGTACGATTTTGATGGAACGCTTATCGGTGTGCTGGGCATAGGGCGCAACATTACCACCCGAAAGCAGGCGGAAGAATCCTTAAAGAAACAAAAGGATGAGTTTGAAACTATCTTTAATCTTGTTCCGGCTCAGATATGGTACAAGGATACTCATAACAACTTCATTCGAGTTAACCAACAGGTCTGCAAAGATATTGGATTGTCAAATGATCAGATTGAAGGGCGCTCAGCGGAAGAATTATTTCCTTCATTTGCACAACAATATTTTAAAGATGACCTCGAAGTATTTAATTCCCGCAAACCTAAATTTGGAATTGACGAACAAACTAATACTGCCACCGGTGTAATTCGATGGGTGCATACCAACAAGTTCCCTATTTTTGGAAACGACGGCGAAGTAAATGGACTTATTGCGTTTATTCAAGACATTACTGAGCGTAAACGTGCCGAAGAAAAATTAATCATTGCGAATGAAGAACTTGCTTTTCAGAATGAAGAGAAAGAAAAACGGTCAGATGAGCTAACCATTGCCAACAAAGAACTTACTTTTCAAAACAATGAGAAAGAAAAACGGGCAGACGAGTTAACCATTGCCAACAAAGAACTTACTTTTCAAAACGAAGAGAAAGTGAAACGGGCGGCAGAGTTAGTCATTGCCAACAAAGAGCTTGCTTTTCAGAATGAAGAGAAAGAAAAACGGGCGGCAGAATTAATCATTGCCAACAAAGAGCTTGCTTTTCAGAATGAAGAGAAAGAAAAACGGGCAGCAGAATTAATCATTGCGAATGAAGAACTTACTTTTCAAAACAATGAGAAAGAAAAACGGGCAGACGAGTTAACCATTGCCAACAAAGAACTTACTTTTCAAAACAATGAAAAAGAAAAACGGGCAGCAGAATTAATCATTGCGAACAAGGAACTTGCTTTTCAAAACGAAGAGAAAGTGAAACGGGCAGATGAATTAATCCTCGCAAAAGAAAAAGCCGAAGAAAGCGACCGTTTAAAGTCAGCTTTCCTGGCCAATATGTCGCACGAAGTCCGCACTCCGTTAAACAGCATCATCGGATTTTCTGAATTACTTGCTGATCCATATTTTGATGAGGATCAGAAGAATGAATTTATTCAGCATATCGTCTCTAATGGGCGTAACCTCTTATCCGTTATCAGTGACATTATGGATATCTCGAAGATAGAATCGGACGAAATTAAAATCCGTAAAAGTCAGATCAATGCTCAAAAATTTATATCAACCGTATTGGATCAATTTGTTATCCAGGCCGAAGATAAAAAACTTGAACTTAAACTTATCCTTCCTGACAATGTTGAAAAAACAGTAATTATTGCTGATGCTGAAAGACTCAAACAAATATTCAATAATCTGATGAGTAATGCCATTAAATTTACTTCGAATGGCAGTATTGAAATTGGATTTCAACCTAAAGGTGAAATGGTGGAATTTTTCGTTAAGGATACCGGCATTGGTATTCCGGCAGAATATCATGATACCATATTTGAACGCTTCAGGCAGGTTGATACTTCGAACACTCGAAAATACGGTGGAAATGGCCTTGGATTAGCTATTTGCAAAAAATTGGTTGAGTTAATGGGCGGAAAGATTTGGCTGGAGTCTGATCCCGATAGCTATCGGGAAGGTAAGGGTTCAGCGTTTTATTTTACTTTGCCGGCATATTACAACGAAATCTAATTTTGAAATGCAAATTGGACCCATCAACGAATTGGTAAATTGTTGACACTATCAAAGTTCATGGAAAAGAATTGCCAATTGGCCGAAGTTATAAGAATGGGGTCCTTAGTGCATTGAATTTTACCGGAACGGTTGCGGGAGTTTAGATTCAAAAATTTGTTTTTACTGATGGAAAAAGTGGTGTCAAATGCAGGTGTTGTCGGCGAAAAGGAATTTTGGAATGAAATTTTTGAAACAGGTCATTCGGTTTACGAAGTCATCCGGATAATAAATGGAACCGCACTATTTTGTGAAGATCATTTTGAACGATTGTTAGTTTCATCTCAACTCGGAAACTTTAATTTCAGAATGGAATTTTCTGAATTCCAGACTCATATTTCAGAACTCATCAGCCAAAATCAAAAGTTGAACGGCAATGTGAAGTTTCTTTTCTCGGAAACTGAACATCAGAATTATTGGGTATTTTCTTTCATTCCACACAATTACCCAACTTCGGAAGCCTATCTGCATGGCGTTAACACTGATCTGCTTTTTATAGAGCGCGAAAATCCGAATGCCAAACTGATACAAAACTCGGTGCGTTTCGAGGCTGACCAAATGATTGCTGAACGGAATCTGTACGAAATTTTGCTGGTTGACCGGCATCATAAAATTACAGAAGGAAGCCGTTCGAATGTGTTTTTCGTAAAAGATGAAGTATTTTATACCGCCCATGATACGCAGGTTTTGCCTGGGATTACCCGGCAAAAAATAATTGTATGTCTTAAAAAGTTGGGTTTCGAGGTCATCGAAGTTGCGGTGGCAGCTTCAGAAATTAGCCAGTTTGAAGCTGCTTTTCTGACCGGAACTTCACCCAAGGTTTTGCCCATCAGATCAATTGGAAATCAGAAATTCAAAACACAATTGCCATCGGTACAAAAACTAATGAATATGTATGATCAAATGATTGAAGAATACCTTAAACGTACCTAAAACGGGGGATTAACCTTCTTAATAAGCAATTTATCCACTACCTGTACTTTTTTTACTCCAGTAACTTGTTGGACTTTCTTTTCATCAATGGTTTCCTTATCGCGTAAATCTTTTGGGATAATCACTTCGCCCTGCCTGATTTGCACCTGGTCTAACCCGTCAACTTCTTTATCGTTGTTGCCTTTTGAAATATTTTCATAAACTTTTCCGGCAATGAATAAATCCTTACTTGCTTCAATCCGGCTTTGTGATCCGCCGGCATTTAATGACCACGATTTTGACTGATCTTTCACATCCACAGCATTTCTGTTCCGGTTAATCTTTATGCCATCTTTGTTATCAAGGTTTTTGATAAATTTACCTTCGATTTGGTTCAACCGGTTAATATCCTGATAGTTTCCAAGCGCTTTTTCTTTATTGATATAGTCGAGCGCTTTAATTTCAAATAATGGGTATTTATAGTTTGGATTTAATTCAGAAAATTTGGAGCCCATGTCGGCAAGAATTTTAAATTTTTGCCTGTTCAGGAACGAATTGTCAATTTTCGAATTTGTCATCTTAAAAAGGTCATTCCCGCTTAGGTTTTTTTCGAGAGATTTTGCATCATTGTTTTTAAAGTCATAGTTCCCGTTCCGGATATCTAGCCTGATGGTTTTAATTAATCCAAGCTCCTTATATTTCTGGTAATATTCAACATCCTGAGGCGGGATATTTTTCGCTTTCTGAAGGATCGAGTCTGCTGTTGACAGGTTGTCTATATCCAGATATCCAGCCGCGGCATCTATCAATGCCCTGTATTCCATTTCAGGCTGGTTCATTTGTTTATAACCTTTTGCAAGCATTTGATACAAGGCCGGAATTGGTTTAAATTTTTCCGGATTTTTAGTCTCAATCTTTTTTTGAATACTGATGGCATGTTCAAGTTGAAAAATCGCATTTGCCGGACCCCATGATGATTTCCACACATTCCGGTCAGCATAGATCATTCCCAGCATGGTATGTGATTTTTGGATTGATTCGAGATCGTTTTGCAGGTAGTGCTCACTCTTTTCATTGAATAAATCAAAGATGAGCTGATCAAACTTTGTATGGTTCAAATCCAGTTCAGGATATCGGTTGTATAATCTTGCCAGTTCAATTGAAATATCCATTTTAACCGGAAAATATATTTTCAACATGGGGTCGCGATCATGCTCATAAAACTCGGGAGCAATTCTCAACGCTGTTTCAAGCATCCTAACAGCATTCTTTACGTTTCCGTCAAGCAGTGATGATGATTCCATCCTCAGTAAAATGGTGGCTGTAATATGCCGACGGTAATAATTTGCGGTCCACCATCTTAAATTTTCGACATTCTTAAAGGAATTCAGCAGCATTTGAAGTTCCTTATTGCATACTGACGGCCAAGTTTTTATATCTGGTAATTCGTCAGCATAGTTTCCGGCAACTGCTTTTTTCCTGGAAATTGTTTCTGCCCATCTGGTGCAGGCCAGTTCTGCTTTTTCATTATCATTGACCGACAAGGAATTTTTTAATGCGAATATAAATCCACTCCGGGCAAAATCATATAACTCCCGATCAAACAACTCGCCCGAAAAAGAATACAAACCTTTGAAAGCTTCTGTCTGATTGGGAAATTGCGAATATGAATAAAATATTTTCCAAACAAGTCCTTCATTATCGAGGTCAGCAAAAAAAGCAGGTTTATAATATTCAATGGCTCTTTTAAAATTCTTGCTTTCATAATAAATGTCGCCTTTATTGATCTCGTATTTTGCCCTGTTCTTTTTATCAACTTTTATGGCCTTATCCAGAATATTGAATGCAGCCTGTGTATTTCCCAATGATTTACTCACCAGAAACATGTTGTTTAAAATTGAAATATCGGTCGAATCTATCTGATTTGCCTTTTGATAATATGCCAAAGATTTTTCCAATTGGGATTGTTGTTTGTCGGGTGAATTATTTGATTCCATCTGATATAAATACCCGGCTGTAAAATTCAATTTCAACAAGCAAGTCGAAGACTGATCCATATTGCGGCATTTTTCAAAGCTACTTGTAATGAGTGTAATACCTCTGTCAAATGGCAATTTTAAAGCGGTTTTGCATATGGTATCAATTTCTGCCATACTTCTGTTCTGTGCCTGAACAATTGAATTCAGACAAAAAGACAACGCCAAAATAGTCACGAGTTGTGAAATTATTGCTTTCATCTTATTCAGGATTTTGTGTACTTAGAAAAGTTCCCGGAGAAATTATTTCATTCTCAGTTTTGTCAACAGGCAAATGTTTAAGAATGAAAATTTTCTTTATTTTGGTACCAACCTGTGAAAAATCAGCAGGTAATTCTATCGTTCCGTCTGGAAGTCTTTCCAGGGCAAGGCTACCTTCAGGGTAAGAATCCGGCAGATTATATTTTTGTTTAGCTACCTCCCAATATTTAATGGGTCCCAGTACCACTGTTGTTACTTTATCCGAAACTTTTAAACCAATCAGATCATCCAAAACCAGGGTCATGATCAGAAATTGACTCGAATCAGCAATGTTGCTGTCTCTTTCACCAAGCGGTAGTATAAACCACTTTTTTTCCTGAATGAAATAAAAATCGTCGGCAACCTCCACCTTACTTAATATGTTTTTTACCAGCGCTTCCTTATTGTTAGAAACGCCTCTTTTAAAAGATTGAATGATCTCATTAATAAATATGTCCTTATCATCAGGTAGCATTTCATCGTCCTGGTCAGCGGATCGAAGTACCCAAAAAACCGGTTGTGCGATGCCTAAATTCTCCTTTTGTTTTACAAATACTTTAAAACCTACTTCTTTTAAACCAGAGTGAGCGCTGAGGTTTTGTTCTTTATCAATCAAATCAATATGAAGGACATGTTCATTTTCCTCAGTGGTAAAATTAAAAAAGCCAAAGGTTTCGTCCAGAAAATCAGCCATTAACGAAGAACATCTGTTTTCAATCAGGCCTTTGTCCAGTTTGAAATGTTTTTCATACTGCTTCTCAGCAATCGTGAACCTGACCTGAATGGTTTTTTTCCCTTCTGCAGACAGATTCACTGAAAGCAACAAGATACCGAAAATAATCCCTATCCATTTTTTCATTGGTTCAAAGATTTAAATTTTAGTTCCTTATATCTGCCTGAATCAACTATGCCCTTACAAAAGGCAAACTTTTCTCCATAATCGTAGGTCAATTCCAGTTTAAGACTGTCATCAGCGAGTAAAACAAACGGAATATACAAAGGTTCTTCTCTCCATATATTCAGTTTACTGTATATGGTCCTCTCATCATTGTACAGTCCCCTAAGTTCAGTATGCCATTTTTCAAAGTATTCCTCCGGAATTTCCGGAATTTGTCCGATAACTATGGTGGCACGGCCTTTCAGATCGAAGGTATCAATATATTGGTGGTTGTGTTGTACAATTAGTTTTGCCTTTGAGCGCAGCTTTAAATCGCCGGCAGGGACCCTTGCCAGAATAGTCGGTGAAACCTTCATTTCGTTTTCCAGGATGATTCTTTTCCCGATCCACGGATATACCTGAAATTTCAACTGTTGATAACCTTTGGCAGCCAAAATGAATGATTTTCCAAATGGAATGGTTAAAACAGTCACTTTGGCAACAGGATTCTTCTCAGAGATTTCAAATTTTAAAGTAGTTGAATCAGAACTACCAGTATGAATTAAACTTAGTGATGTATTTGTTTTAATTCTATTACTCGAAATTTGAATGGAGGAAATGAAACAACCTGCCATGAAGAATAAAATGTAGAATCCTGCTATTACCTGAAAACTCAAAATTCCGGTAACCCACCTTGAGGATAATTGGTTAATCTTTTCTGCTTCACCTTTCTTTAAATATTTCAGGAAAAAGCTTACGAATGCAAAAAAGACCAAAATCCCATTGACGAAATAGGTTTCGAGAAAACCTTTGCCAATGTGGTAATTGAGCCATGAGTTTAGCACCAGCAGAAAAAATGCTGCCAATAAAATTTTAATGAATAGGTAGTTATCTGTCTTGCCCATAAGAAAATGAAAAAAAATGTTGCTTTTTTATCATGTATCTTACGGGTTCTGAGAAATAAGTGTTACATATCACAAATTAGTAAATCAACTTATAGTTGAATGAGGATGGGGTTTAAGTTATTTTGGAGGAAGAACTCTCACCATGATTACTCCGGCAATTGATGAAATCATTCCTTTAATTGTTTCAGGAACAGAACCGTCAATATCAATAATATTATAGGCAATTTCATCTTTGTTCCTGTTCAGCATATTGGAGATATTAAGTCCTTCCTGAGCTAAAAGCGCTGATATCTGGCTAACCATTTTCGGAATATTCATATTTGCAACAACGATGCGGGTTCCGCCATTTCGTTCCATTTCCGCGACGGGGAAATTTACGGAATTGACGATGTTGCCATTTTCAAGATATTCGATGGTTTGGTTCACAGCCATAATTGCACAATTGGTTTCCGATTCTTCGGTTGAGGCGCCCAGGTGAGGAATGGCAATGATATTTTTTACGCCGATCAATTCATCTTCAGGAAAATCAGTGACATATTTGCCTACTTTTCCCGATTCGATGGCCTCAATCAAATCCTGGTTACTGACAAGTCCGCCACGGGCAAAGTTCATGATTTTAACCCCGTTCTTCATCATCTTCAGTTTGTCTTTGTTGATGAAGCCTTTTGTTTCGGGCATTTGCGGAATCTGAAGGGTAACAAAGTCGGCATTGGCGAGGAGTGATTCAAGTCCTTCAGCTTTTTTTACATTACGGCTTAATTTCCATGCGTGAGTGACAGAAATATAAGGGTCGTAACCCAGGACATTCATACCAAGCGCCTGGGCCGCATTGGCAACAAGGACGCCGATAGCGCCCAATCCAATGACAGCCAGTGTTTTTCCACGGATTTCAGTTCCTCCAAAATTGGTTTTGCCTTTTTCAACCAATCCGGGAACCTCGCTGCCTTTGCCTTTCAGGGTTTTGGCCCATTCGATTGATCCGGCAATATCGCGCGAAGCAAGCAGCATGCCGGCAATTACAATTTCTTTTACTCCATGAGCGTTGGCGCCTGGAGTGTTGAAAACCACAATCCCCTTTTCTGTGCATTTTTCGATCGGGATATTGTTAACACCTGCCCCGGCACGTGCAATCGAAAGCAGGCTTGATGAAAATTCCATGTCGTGCATGGCCTGACTACGAACTATGATTGCATCAGGAGAGACGAATTCACTGGCAATTTCGTATTTGTCAAGAGGGAAAATCTTCAATCCTTCCGGATCAATCTTATTTAAAGTTTGGATTTTAAACATGTTGTATGATATTAAGGTTATTTGTGATTATGGTTTTTTCATGTTAAAAGCATGACAAATATCAGAATTTTATTTAATTCATGAACTTTTTTTTTGAAAAAATGCACAAACTTATATATCATTTGACATGGATTACCTCAAGAATGTATGATGTTCTGTTTGGTTAAAAAAACACCTTGTTTTTTATAGATAAACGATTCTTTCACCTGTTTTTTTATTGACACGAAAAATTCATTTCTTTATGGTCAGAAATTTAAATGATGAAGATTGATTTTTTTACGCCACGGGTTTCGAAGCATTATTTGTTATTCATAGCTGCACTGGTCTGGACTTTTGCAGGAGGAATGTTGTTGTTTCGGGGATTAACCTTTTTGGATTCCCAACCATCTCATTTGTTTCTGAAACTCTTCACCGGACTTTTGGCTGGTTTATTGTTTTTCAGGCTTTTATTTAACCGCATTTCGGCAAAGCATGTACTTCGCATTCAGAACTTACCTATCGGTCAGCCATGCTTATTCTCCTTTTTTGATATCAGAAGTTACCTGATGATGTTCTCCATGATTACACTCGGTGTGATGCTTCGCAAATCGGGTTTTGTTTCTGCCGAAAACCTTTCGCTGATATATATAATAATGGGGATTCCGCTTTTAATGTCCTCTTTCCGGTTTTATCAAACGTTTTTCAATTCCTGAAAGCTTCTCATTTTGGATATTCAATCCGAACATGGTAAATACTGACCAGTTTTTCGAGCAAGATGCTTTTCAGGATTGTAATTTCATGCAAGGTCAGGTCGGCATCAATCAATTGGTTCGACCTGATTTTTTGTTCAACCAAATATTCAATCATTTCGCTAAATGTGTTTGCCGATTTATCTTTTAAACTATGTGCAGTTGCTTCAATCCCATCGGTAAGCATCAGTACAGCCATTTCTTTGTTATGCGGTAAAGGTCCGGGATATGAAAACCGGGTGGGATCAACTTCAACGCCAGGATTTTCAATTTGATACTTTTTGTAAAAATAATTCGATTGCGATGTGCCATGATGGGTGGTGATGAACGAAATCAGGACTTCAGGCAATTTATATTTTCGGGCAAGCTCAACTCCATTTGTAACATGATCAATAATTATCTCCGCACTTTTCAGATAGTCAAGGCTATCATGCGGATTCATCCCAACGGCCTGATTTTCGATAAAATATTCTGATTTATTAATCTTTCCGATGTCGTGATACAATGCTCCCGCATAAACCAGAAACGGGTTTCCGCCAATCCGGTGGATTACAGCTTCGGCCATGTTTGCTACCTGAAGTGAGTGCTGAAAAGTTCCGGGAGCTTCTTCGGCCAGTTTACGGAGCAACGGCTGGTTGGTATTCGATAGTTCAATCAGGGTAACATCCGACACGAAACCAAATATCCGTTCGAAAATATCAATGAGCGGATACGCCATAAAGATAAAAAAGCTGCTGATCCCAAACCATTCAATGGTTTTCCAGTTTATTGTTTCGAGGCTGCCTTCCTGAACCAACGCCATGGCAATATAAATCACCGAATAGCTGATAAATATCGCAAATGCTGAAATAACCAGATGCGAACGTTTATGAAGTTTGTTCATGGTAAACACGGCCATTATTCCGGCAATCATTTGCAGGATAATGTATTCGTAACTATTCGGGGCAAAATATCCAATAAGCAAAGTAGTAACCATCAGCGAAAAGATGGCCGTGCGTGAATCAAAGAAAATCCGGACCAGAATGGGCAAAATGGCCATGGGAACCATATAAATGTTCAGCAATTTCACTTTGGTGGCAAATCCGGCCATAAAAACCATCAAAACGATCATCATGACAATAAACGCAAGTTTTCTTCTGTGATTAAAAAGCTCCCTTCTGTAAAATAATAAGTAAAGGAACATCAGCACGATAAAGCTCGAAATAATAACCAAACGGCCGGCGATGACCAGAAAATATTCCATATTACCGCCACGTTTTGATTCATAGGCTTGCTTCAGTGATTCCAGGATCAGGTATTTTTCCGATCCAACCAAATCGCCCTGAAAAATAATCCGTTCACCTGCCTGTATCATTCCTTTGGTCGCCGAAAGTTTCCCGAGCAATTGTTTCTTTTCCTGTTGATTGAGTTTTGCATCATAGTACAAGTTGTCCGCAATATAATCGCTCAGATTTATTTTTTGGATGATTTCAGCATAATGGCTTCCCGATATTTTTCGGATGGTATCGTTCAATTCCTGATAAGCAGATTTGATAGAATAGATGCTGTTTACTGCAATTTTTACCGCCTTATTTCCTCTGACCCGCATAACTTCCGCTTTGCCTTGTAACTCTTCGTAAGAGTTAATCGCTTGTGATACGATACCGGCTTTGTAAATTCCCTGCAAAATGCCGGGAAGTTGTTGAATGTTTTCAACCGGCTTATTCGATGAATTTGTTTCAATCCATTTCGTTAAAACACTCTCAAACTCTTTGACTTTGGTATTTTCAACCAACGAATCAAGGATAAAATAGGGGATATACGTTTTTAGTATGGAATCATTTTCGAACTTTACTTCGGCTTCGGTCTTCAGGATTGCAAAATTAAATGGGGCAATCAGCGTTTCGTGCTGCCAGGGGCTCCCTTTCTGAAATTCGTACTTAAAGCGGCTTTCACCCGGAAATACCAGAAAAATCAAACCAATCCCGGCAATAAAAACCATCGCCAGATAAAATAAATGATAGGAGTGGTTAAGTTGGGTTAATAACTTTTTCATAAGTTCTGTATTTTGAAAACCTTTGCAATTTAGAAAGTAAGCGCGAAGTTTTATCTTTGAAAGACTAAAATTATTTATTCCGTTATGAACTACGGCATTTCTGGTTTAAGTATTATTCCTGTACGCAGGGATCCATCTGAACAAAGTGAAATGATTACCCAGATTTTATATGGTGAACATTTCATCGTGAATGAAATCATGATGGGATGGGCCCGTGTTAAACTTGCTTTTGATGGTTGTGCTGGCTGGATTGATGTGAAAATGATTACTCCACTGCCTGAAAAGTCGTACCTGAAAATTGTACATTCGCCTTTTGCCGTTAGCGCCGACATTTTTAATATTATTCCGGTAAATGCCGAACAAACCATGATGATTGTGGCCGGAAGTACCTTGCCTTGCTGGCGGCCTTACCTGAAGGAGTTCTCGATTCAATATGATGTCTTTGGTTTTGCCGGAAATTTTACTTATAAAAAACCGGCAAATGTTCGGAAAACAATCATTGACCAGGCGTTAAAATATTTTAATGCACCCTATTTGTGGGGCGGCCGTTCTCCAATGGGAATAGATTGTTCCGGTCTGACTCAAATTATTTATAAAATGGCCGGAATAGTGATTCCGCGTGATGCCAGCCAGCAGGTACATTACGGAACAGCGTTGAGTTTTGTGGAAGAAACCAAACCCGGCGACCTGGCATTTTTTGATGACGATGAAGGCCGTATTGTACATGTCGGCATTATTTGGGAAAAGAATAAAATCATCCATGCCTCCGGAAAAGTGCGCATTGACAACGTTGACCAATTTGGCATTTACAATTTGGAAACTAAACAATACACCCACCAGATGAGGGTGATGAAACGGATTATCAAAGACTGAAGAAAGTGATCAGTATTCAGTCGCAGTGTTCAGTAAAGTCATTGGTGGTCATTCGCTTCGCGTCATTTGTGGTATTCGCTTCGCGCCATTAATTTTATCAAAACAGACAATTGAATGACTATTGAATGACTATCGAATGACAATCAATGACCTAATGACCATAAATGACTCTGTAGCCTGTACCCGCAACCCGCAACGCTATGACTCACACCTATCCATATCCCCGTCCTGCAGTTACTGTTGATGCTATCCTGATAAGTAAGCAGAATTCTGTATTATTGATTGAACGAGGTCGCGAACCTTTCAAAAGCAAATGGGCGCTTCCGGGCGGATTCATAGATATGAACGAAGAATTAGAAACTGCCTGCCACCGCGAACTGGAAGAAGAAACAGGTATCAGGGTAGGGGAGTTGAAACAATTTAAAGCCTATGGCGGTGTTAACCGTGATCCGCGCCACCGCACCATTTCCGTAATTTTTTATGCTTTTACTGAGGAAGAATTAACCGCATGCGCCAGCGACGATGCTGCCAATGCACAATGGTTTTCGCTGAGCCAGCTTCCGGAAATGGCATTTGACCATTTGCAGATTTTGGAGGAGTTTAAGATGGAGGTGATGAAATCGTAAGGAAGATTTTTTAGTCAGGGCTTGACTTAAAGTCAAACTCTGACTATGGATTTTATCCTTTTCTGTTAGCTGAAAACACGCTTTGAACAAATAAAATAGCCGTGTTGTGCAAATTGTTGGCAATCATTCAACTTATCCTTTATTTTTATACCAAAGTAACCTGAGCGATGGGCAAATTTGGTTTTATACTTTTCATTTTATTCTATTTCCTTTTTCCTGATTTGTCAGTCGGGCAGGAAAACTTTGCCGTCAAAACTTTTACCACCGACCAGGGCTTGCCACATAACCATGTCTTTGAAATTGCTCAGGATCAGAGCGGTTTCCTTTGGATTGCCACTTGGGACGGTTTAAGTCGTTGGAATGGTTATGAATTCAGGAATTATTACCATAATCCTAAGGATTCGACTTCATTACTTTATTTTACAGCAGAGCAAGTATTGGTAGATTTTGCCAATCAGGTTTGGATAATGTCGGCCGGAACAGGCCTTTCTTTATATGACCGTAAAAATGAAAACTTTATTCGCTTTTTAGAATTAGAAGATGAGCAAAGTACGGATATCACCCTTGATTTGGAAAATAGACTGTGGTTATTGTTTAACCACAAAATTAAAAAATGGAACTACCAGAAAAAGCAGTTTGTACTGATTGATGCTGGATACGAAAACGAAGGTCTTACAAATGAAATCTTTCAATTTGCACGATTTCCTTTGAAATGAGGACAGAAAACAAAAACTGCCGGTATTTCACCAGCAGTTTCCTATTTTCTTATTTTCTCTCTTTTGATTATTCAAAACTTTGCACCCCCGCAACTTCAGCATTTTTATCCACTTTTTTAATCAATCCCTGAAGAACTTTGCCGGGACCAATTTCAGTAAATAAAGTGGCGCCATCAGCAATCATGTTTTTAGCAGTCTGTGTCCAGCGAACCGGTGCAGTCAACTGCGAAATCAGGTTTTGTTTGATAACGACAGGGTCAGAGGTTGGAGCTGCATTTACATTCTGGTAAATCGGGCAAACAGGCGTTGAAAATGGTGTTGCTTCAATGGCAGCAGCCAGTTCTTCGCGGGCAGGTTCCATCAGTGGGGAGTGGAAAGCGCCGCCAACAGGTAGCTTTAAAGCACGTTTGGCGCCACGGGCAGTCATCGCTTCGCAGGCTTTATCAATACCAGCAAACGAGCCGGAAATTACCAATTGACCGGGGCAGTTGTAGTTGGCCGGAACCACCACATCGTCAATTGAAGCACAAACTTCTTCCACGATTACGTCTTCCAAACCTACAATGGCGGCCATAGTAGAAGGTTCAGCTTCACAAGCTTTTTGCATAGCCTGAGCGCGTTTCGAAACCAGGCGCAAACCATCTTCGAAGCTCAATGCGCCGTTGGCAACCAGGGCTGAAAATTCACCCAATGAATGACCGGCAACCATTTCAGGCTGAAAATTTTCCAATGTTTTTGCCAATAATACCGAATGCAAAAAGATAGCTGGTTGAGTTACTTTGGTTTGTTTCAGGTCTTCTTCAGTACCATCGAACATGATGTCAGTGATGCGGAAGCCTAAAATTTCATTGGCTTTTTCGAAAAGCTCTTTAGCCAAAGGCGATTTTTCATACAAATCTTTGCCCATTCCGGCGTACTGGGCGCCCTGCCCTGGAAATACGTATGCTTTCATTTGTCGTGTATTAAATTTACAGGCGGCAAATATAATATTAATCTTTATCTCATCACAAAAGGTACAATGATGGCGATAATGCCGGTACAAACCACAACCATGATAAACAAATTATACCTCACACTATAGCTGCTAAGCAGTGACTCATCGTAATATTTGTCAACGTGTTGATCTTTGTACATGGTAATAATCCCGTTTAACAGTTTTGTTCGGGTTTGCTTTCCTTTCAACAAACCAATAATGGCAACGACATTGATTAATATGACCAGTCCAACAAAAATGAACATAACCACCAGAATAGTTTCATCTGTACGTGATTTTTCAACCGAACCTGAATTGATTGCAAGTGTTATCAGGTTGAGTACGATTGAAGAAAGGATAAAAATGATGTCTGTTTTTGCACTTTGCTGCAACTCAGAAATGATGTGTTTGTGAACGTGTTCTAGCATAATTTTGTCCTCCGGTATTTAATAAATAATGAATTAAAAATAGCAATATTCTTTACTTGACAATCAGTGTCAAACGTATTTCCAAACGGCTGTTGGGTGCTGTTTTTAATATAGACTCAGTTCTTAATTATTCTTGACTCTTTCAATTTTTATATCGTCAATCCAAAAACTTCCAGGTTGTAATATATTCATTTCAAACCTAATCCATACTTTAGGGGGAATTGTGTATAAATATTCAAAAAGTCGCCATGTGTCAAATGTTTCTTTTGATTTTAGCACATGTCCATCTTCTCCTTTCATATCACTCACTCCATAAATTTTGACAATAAACTCACTTCCTCTATTTTTAATCCAGAAACTTACCTTGTATGTTTCACCAGGTTTTGTTTCATGAAATTCCTGGAAGAATCCAGGTGAAAGCCGCCCACCCATAGCAGAGCATTCACGAACTAAGAATTTCAATGATTGTTTACCATCCTTGAATTCAGTAGTATCGGTAATTATATCAAAACTTCCTGTTTGGACTGTTTTTGGTGTATAAAGGAACCAATTTACAGGTAATCCATTTTTTGCGTGTTCAAAACTACCATTCGTGCCAATACTTTTGTCAATAATTGATTCACTCATTTGATCACAACTATTCAAAAAGACTGTGACCATTATAACAAGTGTCAAGATAAAGAAACTGTTTTTTTTTATTGAATTTTTCATGGTATGTAACTTCAAAATGTTCATTAGTCGTTTTTTTATAGCACCCAACCAACAGATATTTCAATCTACCTGTAACATTAGCTGTAGGATTTGGCAATTACTTTCTCTTGCTGCCCCAAAAGATAGCGCCTAATATGCCTGCAACTATCCCGGGAACGCAAATGAGGCCAATGAAGACCATGACAACTCCTTCAGAGATATATTCTGTCTTTTTCAAAAGCATTAGAATATAGATGATCAGGAAGGTTAGCAAAATTAATCCAAAAGATACTCCGGCCAGAATGCCATAATAATTCGATTTTCTCCAGGGGTGCAAGATGGCAAAGAAAAAACATACTATTCCGAATAAAAGTACTATAATGCCGGGTATATTGTCGTTTGTTCCAATTATTTGAGACGCGATGATCAACAATATAGAAGCAGAAATTAATAACATTGTCAGCCAACGGTGTTGCGGATCAAAGAGAGAAAGGAAGTGTTTTTTCATTTTGACAGATTAGAATGGTTTGAAAAAAGAGAAGAAATGGTGGCTGATTTGCGTTGGCGGATCAAACAACAACAAAGTTGGAACACCCGAAGCCCTTGAGAAATATGGATCAAGCTTTTTAGCTTCTTCCATCAGTTTCTCGGATTCTGCCTTATTGCCAAGTATCATTTCGGTTCGTGTCAGCAATCCCAGTGTATATGCTTTCAACGGAATAACTGGCTCAGGAACAGATTTCAGATATTTTTCAAGAAATGTCTTTGACTTGGTTAATTCGGAGCTGGTCAAATCTTTGTTTTGCATCGCATTCATCATGTGATACCGCGCCAGATCAAGAATCAGAATATTTTTTGCAGGATTAATTTTCATGGCCTGATCAAAATATTTTTCGGCATTTTGCGGATCATCTTTATATAAATATGCCCGACCAATTTCCATTAGTATTTCAGGATTCTTTTCATCTTTGGCAAGTTGTTCTTCCCAGAATTTCACCTGATCAGTCATTTCAGGAGCCACAACAGAATTGGCTTTTGCACCAAAATAGGCGTTTGCCGATGCTAATTTCTTTGCATACGCCAGTGCTTTTAAACTGTCACCACCCATGTCTTTTGGAAGCATTCCATAAATTTCGACCAGGTATAGACTGGCTTCATAATAATCAGGTTTCAGGGACAGAACTTTTTCAAAATGTGTGCAGGTTTCTGCGATTTTGTTTTTAACCTCTCCGGTTCCCATCTGCATGGCCATGAATGCGTTCAGGAAGCTGGTAATAGCTTTGTAATAGACAAAAGTTACATTTTTTGGATCCAGGCTGACGGCCTTATTGATAGGGGCGAGGATTTTATCCATATTCATTTCGCCTCCTCCGGTAAGCAAATAATGCTGTAAACGGGCTTTCTCAAATTGGGCCAGGGCATTGGCCGAATCTTTTAGTAGAATATTCTCAAGCAATGCTTTCGCCTCGTCAACTTTCCCGCTCATCCTCAGTTCAAAGGCTTTTTGTACTTCCTTATCAGGAGCATTGCCGGCAAACAAGCTGATTGCCAGCATTCCGATAACAAGAACCGGTAATAAAATCAACTTTTTCATAGTTTTTGGATTTTAAATTATACACAAAATAATTTCTAATTTAGATGTCGAAATTAGACTTGTGTGGGATTTTTCTTTTGTACGTGGCTTGTAAAAGATTTGTATATATTTTACAAGTGAATTTCAACTGGCAAACAAAACAATTGCACAATTTTGTGAAGGACAAGGAAATCCAGTCATTTGACATACTGAAACAGAAGATTGCAGAGCGGATGCAGCAATCATTTCCGGGAATTAATCCTGTAATATCTGAGTGGAAAGGACAGGATATTGTTGACTTTCAGGAAGAATTGCTGCATAAGGTAAATGCCCATATCAGCGAGAAATGGTTTTATACCCATTTGAAATCGGGTAAGGAAACACTGCCGCGCATTGACATTCTTAACTTGCTGAGCAAATATGTAGGATATGCCAATTGGGATGATTTCAAATTTAAAAATACAATCCCGGTTAAAGCGGCTGATACCACCAAAGAAGCGAACAAGTATTTCATTTACATCCCGTTAGTTGTAGTTGTTATTCTTGGCGTTTTTATCGCTCTTTTTAAAATGATGAGTTCAGGAGATTACAGATTTCAATTTTATGATGCCGATACCCGACAACCTGTCGTCAACAATATTATTGAAGTTCAGGTTCTCCATGACGGTGAATCACCAGTGAATTATTTATGCGGACCGGATGGCAGTTTTACGGCTAAAACGGCTAAAGTGAATATTCGTTTTGTGGTGAAATCGCCGTATTATCAAACGGATACCATTTTTCGTCTTCTGGATAAATTCAACCGCAACGAAAGTGTCCAGCTTCGGCCTGATAATTATGCCATGATGATCCAATATTTTTCGACCATGAATGTGAAAGACTGGCAGAAAAGACGAAATCAACTGAACCGGATTATCGCCGACAGCGCTATGATTTACCAGGTATTCGACAAAGAAAAAATAGGAGTGGAGCTATACAACAAATCGGAGTTCATCAATAAACTGACATTTCCGTCAACCGGTTTGAAACAAATCGAAATATTGGATACCAAATACGAGAAAGATAAAATTTCGCTGATCCGTTTCAGGCAAAAGGAGACTGATAAATGAGAAAATTTTCATACATATTGGTTGTTATCATCGGTTATCTGCTATTAAGTTCAAAATCGTGCGATTCTGGTCAACAAAACAGTGCTGCCATGCACGAGACTGAATTGATGCGGGATATGGAGGATTTGAAAAATGAATTCGAGTCGGATGAGCTAACCGAAAAATCTCTGAATGCTTTTGAAATAAAGGCAAAACAAAAGCTTGTTGATCTTTCTGACTATCTTGTAATTTATACAGCAAAAACTATTGATGAATCTTTCAGAACCCAGGCCCGACAGATGATCCGGGATTTGTTCGCTTCGGAAAATGTCCGGTTAAATGGTTTGTTGCTGAATGAGTCTGACAGAAAAGGCTTCCTGATAAACGATTTTCTGAATAAAAAATCAGGTTATAATTCCATAGATTTAAAATTCTATTCCATTAGGATTTCTGAGTCGTTGCACAGAATTAATGAAATGAATTACGCCGGAAGACTTAGATTTTCCCGATTTCTGAAAGCCGAAACCTCAACCGATACTTTGATTATTGAACCTGCAAAAATGGAAGTGGAAATTTTCGTTTCTAAAGTAAATAAGGCATTTGGCAACGACACGCTCCAGATATGGAATGTGTCTCTCGGAAATATTCATTGACCATGTAATGTTCCCCGACAACAATTACAACAATTACAACAATGATAACCCTTTTAATCCTTTTACCCAATCACCCCTTCTTCGCGGCAAATTTCCAGAATCGCCTTCAGGCTAACTTCAATGTTGTTGTCGATACCTACTGAAAAACGCACCAGTCCTTGCGATAATCCCATGTCGTGCTGAACCGAATCAGGAATTTCGGATGAAGTGCTTTTTCCGGAGCAACTGAAAAGCGTTTTAAAATACCCCAGGCTGACAGCCAGATAGCCGACATCGGCTTGCTGCATTTTTTGCATCACCTGATTGGCTATGGCAACCGTACCAAAATCAATGGCAATCATTCCTCCAAAACCAAACTCTTCATTCATGATTTGTTTGTGCAGATTGTGCTGTGGATGATTTTCAAGGCCCGGATAAGAAAGTTTCAGTCCGGCTTTGGATAATTCTTTTGCCAGAAACATCGCATTTTTGCTGTGCTGTTTGATACGCAAATGCAAGGTATGCAGATTTTTAAGAATAGACGACGAACGGAGCGGATCGAGAACCGGCCCAAGTAGCATGGCTGTGCCATTGTTTACATTCGAAAGATCGTCAACAAATTGACGGCTTCCGCAAATGGCGCCTGCTACGCAATCGTTTTTCCCGTTGATGAATTTGGTCATGCTGTAAACCACGATGTCGGCGCCCAAACGGGCCGGCGACATAATCATGGGTGTAAAGGTATTGTCAACCATCAATAAAGCATTGTTTTTATGCGCTATTTCTGCCAGCTTCGGGATATCAGAAACCTGTAGAAGCGGGTTGGTCACACTTTCAGTATAAATAACTCTGGTGTTTGGTCTTATTGCGTTTTCAACTTGCGACAGGTTTGTAATATCAACAAAACTAACTTCAATATTGAACTTTGGAAGGTAATTTTTCAGAAAGGCATAAGTGCCACCGTAAGTGGTTACTGAAGTAATAATGTGGTCGCCACTGCTGCACAACTGGAGCAAAGCACAGGTAATTGCAGCCATTCCTGAAGCCGTAATCCAGGCCGATTCTGTATCTTCCATGGCTGCCAGGGCATCTGCCAGATATTTATTGGTTGGATTCCAGTGCCGGGAGTACAGAAAACAACCTTCGGTATGCCCCAGAAAGGTTTCTTCCATATCGCCGGCCTTTAAAAAGGTGTAAGTTGATGAGTCGGTGATGGAAGGATTGACGTCGCCGAATTCGCCGAATTGTTTTAAATGCTGGATGTTTGAAGCAGGATCGAAGCTCATGGTATCATGTTTTAATTCTTCGGAAAGTTAGGCTTCCGGTAACAGGAAAGAAATGATTTAATTCATTTTAAAATGTTTGGCTATTAAAATTCGTTTTCTGGTTCCTATAGGAACCAAAGGTCGGTAGAAATAATGAAAATGTGAATGTCTTTTGTCCCGTCCGGGACAATACAAATCCGATTATTTCTACTTTCTACCGACCTGTTTTCCCTACGGGATTTTTTTAGGTTTTGACAATCCTTATCCTGCTGGAAATCAATTATTCCCGGTTGATGTCCTAACGGACAACTGATTGAATGGATGATGTTTTCTATTGACATTGATGCCCTATGGGCAAAAAAGAAGACACATCCGGAGAAAAAATCAGGGGCGATATATTACTCCTCCTGAATGATCGCGGCTTGCACCGGTAACCGATTTCAGGCAGTTGACATCTTCTCTGAGCCTGAGAACTCCCAGAAATGCGAAGATGATTGCTTCTTTAAAATCAATGATTTGTGCTGAAGGAATAATTGTTTTGTGCTTGGTCTTTTCGCTGAACAATTCGATCAGGAAAACATTGTGGGCGCCGCCTCCTGTAATCAGAATCTGACCTTTTGGATATTGGTCAACTGCAAAACTAAGCTGATCAGAAATGTGTTCGTAAAGTGTACGGAGAATATCTTCCGGAGCCAGTTGAAATGACGAAATTAGTGGTAGGAATTCTTCTTCAAACCATTCCCTGCCCAGCGATTTAGGGCCTTTTTGCTGATAAAATTCCAGCTCATTCAACAATGCAAGCAATTCTTCCTGTACTTTTCCGGTTCGTCCCAAATTTCCATCCAAATCGTATTCGTATCCCAATTCTTTGATGAAATGGTTTAATGCCATATTTACCGGACAAATGTCAAAAGCCTTGCGTTGGTCTTCTTCGCGGAATGAAACATTGGCAATACCTCCCAGATTCAGGCAGATTTCGTATTTGCCAAATAGAAGTTCATCACCAATCGGCACCAAAGGCGCTCCCTGTCCTTTTAAGGCAACATCCAACGATCTGAAATCACAGGCGGTTGGCAATCCTGAATACGCGGCAATAAAAGCCCCATTTCCAATCTGAAGCGTTAGCCTTTCCTGTGGCTGGTGAAAAATAGTATGCCCGTGAGATGAAACCAGATCTGGATTTTCAGGCAGATCGGTGCAAAAGTCGGCAACCTGTTTCCCGATGAATTTTCCAAATTCATTATGCAGTAAAGCAAATTCGAGTGCGTTTAATCCGGCTGCATTGGAAAGTTTATGTACCCATTTATGTGAATAGAAGATGGTTACTGCCTTCAGGATTTCAAATTTCCATTCCTTGTCGGCCGTGAAACGGCAGGCTACCAAATCAAGTCCGTCCAACGAAGTTCCTGACATACATCCTACGCTCAAATAAGTTTCCATTACTTAAAGAAGTTTGTTTTGTAAGTTTTCGTGTTGCCTTTATAGTCAGAAATTTCAAGATTCAAAGTATGGTTTTTATTGAACTGAAACCTCTTTTTATCAAACGTATAGCTAAGCAAATTGTTTTTCGAATCGTATTCAAAGAGAACCCAAAGGCCATCAATAGTGCCCCGGTATGATTCAATTCCGGAAAGATTATCCGAAATTTTAAATTGTATTTTATCTGCAACCTTTCCGGTTTTTTTATCGGCAATAGTTAAGGGAGTAATTTTTGGGGCTATCGTATCAACTGCCAATGTGTAGTTCCCCAATACCCTGATATTTCCTTCCACCCAACCATCAACATATTTGCCTGTGGCCGACAAGATTTTTCCAGTTGCAGGATCAATCTGGGCAAGTAAAGCTTTTCCCTGAAGATGAGGAGGAAGATTGGTGGCTTTTATCCGTAGCGGGCAAGCAAAATGCAAAGCTAAATATGGATTGTGCAATTGAAAAACCGAAGAATAAAACTTTGGAAAGGCTGACTTCCTGACATACAAGAAATCAACATCATTGTAAAGCGCTCCTTCAGGAACAGAAAATTCAAGTTCCTCGTTTCGTATCCGATTGTTGCGATTGTATTTAAATTCTTCTCCTTTGGGTTCTTTTGGCGTAGTCTTAATTACTTTCGATTGAATTTGAATTGCCAGGCTGGTTTCGTTACCGTACGCATCAGTAATTTCATATTTTACCTGATACAACTGGTCATCCTTTGCCTTAATAATTCCATGTTTCTCAATAACATCGTAAATATTCAGTTTATTGCCCGGTTCGAGCCAGGTACGGTAAACACGTAGTCCCGACCGGATGGCCCGTTCATAATCAATGTGCGAATTGACATACCTCGATTCATTAATTACCAAATCGTCCATGGTAAACGAATAAATCAGTTCGTTGTCTATCGAGAGTTTGATCGAGTAAATGCCACATTTATTGGGGCTTCCATCCAGTAAATCAACGGCCTGGATTCCAAATCCAATTTTTCCGGATACCTGGATCGTTTGTTTTACTTTTAATTGATAAGCTTTTCCGGCCAAAACCGTTTCGAATCTTTGTGGTGACTGTTTTCCTGAAACACTGGCATCGTCAGATACCGGATAAACCATTATTGCCTGAATGACCGGTTTGGTTTTGTCTTTAACTGGCATATGAAACAACAATGGATTCAAATACACTTCTTCTTTAGTCTTCCTGATTTCGAAATGTAAGTGTGGACCGCCCGAACTGCCGGAGTTTCCGCTTCTGGCTATTAATTCTCCTTTTTTAACAGGCAACCGGCCTTCAGGAACTTGCTGATCAACAGCAAATAATTCTTTTTCATACTGTATAGTGCGTATGTAATCATCAATCAGATTGGAGAAACCTTCGAGATGGCCATAAACCGTGGTGGTTCCATTCGGATGGTTGATGTACAGGACTTTCCCGTATCCGGTTGGAGAAATAACAATTCTGGCGACAAATCCGTCGGCTGCTGCAAAAACAGATAACCCGGTCCGGCCCTGAGTTTTGATGTCAATTCCGGCGTGAAAATGATTGGGGCGTAATTCGGCAAAATTTCCGGCCAGAAAAAAAGGGATTTTTAGCGGAGCGGCATAATAGCTGCGATCAATTGATTCGGGTGGCTGGGAACGGACTGAAAATCCGATGACCAGAAATAGTATTGTTTTCAGGAAATGTTTCATCATGTTTGATTTGGATGGCGAAAATATAAAACTTATTAAAACGAAGCGCAGAATGTCCGGTTTGCTGAAAAACAAAATAATATGGCGCCAAATTTCGGGTATTGGGCAAAAATGTTAATTTTGTCGGAGAATGAGTCACAAATCGTTGTGAAGATTTTGATTAAAACGTGTCTTTGGCCATTTATGAATTTGTATTCGAGTGAAAGTGAAACGAAATGACTGATCAGGAGAAAAATTTACTGGTAGATTTCAAGTTGAAGATTACGCAGATTATTGCAAAACATGATTTGCTTAAAAAGGAAAAAAGTCAGCTACTTGAAAAAATTGGTAATCTGGAAGAAACAATACTTCGACTTCGTCAGGAAAATAGTATCATTGAACAGAAATACGGGAATTTGAAAATAGCCAGAATGTTAAATGCGTCAGACGATGAGAACAAAGACGCAAAAAACAAGATACAAAAATTAGTGCGGGAAATTGATAAATGTATTGCTCTATTAAACAAGTAATACAAAGATAAATGACAGAGAAGCTTTCCATAAATATTAAAATTGACGGACGAAATTATCCGTTGAAAGTTGAAAAAGAAAACGAAGAGAAATTCCGGAAAGCTGCCAAAATAATAAATGACATTGTTCTCCAGTACCGTCAAAAGTACGTCAATAGCGATTCGCAGGATTTTATAGCAATGGCTGCTTTTCAATTTGTTGTGAAAAATATTGATTTGGAAGAAAAAGTCAACCAGTCGCCTTTATTTGATGAGCTCAAAAAACTCGACGAAGAATTGGGCGATTATTTATCATTGAGGGAATAAATTTTATCATAGTTCGAAAACCCGCATTTTTTATTTAAATTCCGGAATTCTAAAGAATACCCGGCTTTTGAATGGGAATGCGGGTTTATAGTTTTAACAAGTTTAATAAATTACCAATGGAGATTTTTATATATGTTATAGCTGGTTTTTTAGGCGGCGGAGTGCTTTCCTACTTTATGTGGGACAAAGCGCTGAAAAGCAAAAAAAACAAAATTGTTTCAGAAGCTGAATCTGAAGGTGAAGTGATCAAAAAAGATAAAATGCTTCAGGCGAAAGAAAAATTCCTTCAGTTAAAATCTGAACACGAAGAGTACATCAATGAAAAGAACAACAAGATCAACAGTTTCGAGGCTAAAATTAAACAGCGCGAAGCTTCAATTAATCAGCGCAGGGATGAGCTTAACAGGGAAATCAGGGACTTTGAAACTTCGAAACATGAAGTTGATGTTATCCGCGAAAACCTGAACAATCAGCTCGAAATTCTGGAAAAGAAAGAAAATGAAGTGGAGATCCTTCACCGGAAACATTTGGAAAAACTTGAAGTTTTGTCGGGCCTTTCAGCCGATGAAGCGAAAGCCCAGCTTGTTGAATCGTTGAAAAACGAGGCGAAAACGGAAGCCATGTCGTACATCAACGAGATTATGGAAGAAGCTAAACTTTCGGCCAATAAAGAAGCCAAGAAAGTGGTGGTTAAAACCATACAGCGTGTTGCTACCGAAACCGCCATCGAGAATTCGGTGACCATTTTTCACATCGAAAGCGACGAAATCAAAGGCCGTATCATTGGTCGCGAGGGCCGAAACATCCGTGCTCTGGAAGCTGCAACCGGAGTGGAAATTATTGTGGACGATACTCCTGAAGCCATTGTACTTTCAGGATTTGATCCGGTTCGCCGCGAGATTGCCCGCCTTGCGTTACATCAACTGGTAACCGACGGACGAATCCATCCGGCCCGTATCGAGGAAGTGGTCGAAAAAGTACGCAAACAGGTTGAAGAAGAAATTATTGAAACCGGTAAACGTACCACCATTGATTTGGGAGTTCACGGCTTGCATCCTGAACTGATCCGCATGATTGGTAAAATGAAATACCGCTCATCGTACGGCCAGAATTTACTACAGCACTCACGCGAAGTGGCCAATCTTTGTGCCATCATGGCAACCGAATTAGGCCTGAATGCCAAAGCTGCCAAGCGTGCCGGATTATTACACGATATTGGTAAAGTGCCCGATGACGAACCTGAATTACCACACGCAGTTCTGGGAATGAAGCTGGCCGAACGCTTTAAGGAAAAACCTGATATTTGCAACGCAATCGGAGCGCATCACGACGAAGTTGAAATGACGACCTTGCTGGCTCCGATTGTCCAGGTTTGCGATGCTATTTCAGGAGCCCGCCCCGGCGCCCGCCGCGAAGTGGTTGAATCGTACATCAAACGTTTAAAAACACTGGAAGAACTGGCACTTTCATATCCGGGAGTACTGAAAACCTACGCCATTCAGGCCGGACGCGAATTACGGGTAATTGTTGGAAGCGATAAAATCGGCGATAAAGAATCGGAACAGTTATCGTTCGATATTGCCAAACGCATTCAGGATGAAATGACCTATCCGGGCCAAATCAAAATCACCGTGATACGCGAAATGCGTGCCATCAGCTATGCGAAATAGATTTAAACTTTCATTTTAATGATATATCAAAGGCTGCTCATTGTGAAATGGGTGGCCTTTTTTATCCCCTCGTTGTGAAGACTCAATTTCAATAATTTTCAGTAGCATGAAAATCAAGAAAATGTATTAATTTGCCCCTATAAAATGCATAACATACAGAATAAAGTAATACACAATTAGTAAATTTGACATTTAAAAATTGAGCGCATGAAATCACAAATAATCATCTTTATTTTATGTCTGTTATTCGGAATTTCTGACTCTTTTTCTCAGGATAAAATATTAAAAACTGATAAACTGGTTTACAAGTTCAACATCAAAGAAAACATTGCCCCGGCCATCTGGCGGCAAACGAAACAGGCTTTTGAAGCTGCCGACAGCCTGAAAGCCGATCTGTTCCTGATCCACATGAATACTTACGGTGGAACGGTAGTTGATGCCGATTCGATCCGGACCCGTATCCTGAACAGCAAAATTCCGGTGGTTGTGTTTATAGACAACAATGCGGCATCGGCTGGCGCATTAATTTCGATTGCCTGCGACCGCATTTACATGCGAACTGGCTCTTCGATTGGCGCTGCAACGGTAGTTAACCAGACTGGCGAAAAAATGCCGGATAAATACCAATCGTACATGCGTTCAACTATGCGGGCTACTGCCGAAGCACACGGACGCGACACCATAATTGCCGGCCAGGATACGACTTACAAGTGGAAACGCGACCCACAGATTGCTGAGGCGATGGTGGACGACCGGATTTTTATTCCGAATGTAATTGATTCGGGCAAAATACTGACTTTTACACCTGCCGAAGCTGTGAAAAACGGCTTTTGTGAAGGTATTTGCGAAAGTGTTGACGAAGTGCTCAAACTTAATGAAATGGAAAATGCCCGGATCGTGGAATATAAACCGACTGCTCTCGAGAAGTTTATCGGTTTTATGGTGAATCCAATCGTTTCGGGGATTCTGATCATGATGATTCTGGGCGGAATCTATTTCGAAATGCAGTCGCCGGGAATCGGATTTGCTTTAGGGGTTGCCATTGTTGGAGCTGTTTTGTATTTCTCGCCCCTTTACCTTGAAGGATTAGCTGCCAACTGGGAAATCCTGCTTTTTGTAATTGGACTGATTCTGATAGCGCTTGAAATTTTTGTTGTTCCCGGTTTTGGGATAACCGGCATTTCAGGAATTACGCTCGCTTTTACAGGTTTGGTCCTTAGCCTGATCAAAAATGTTGACTTCACTTTTGAGCACGTGAATATGGCCGATTTACTTACAGCGGTCGGAACTGTATTTATAGGTTCTGTTGCTGGAATTGGCCTGGCCATTTATCTTAGTCAAAAGCTGTTCACCACAGAAAAGGGTCAGTTTTCGCACCTTTCGCTCAAAGAAGTGATGAGTATAAAAGAAGGCTACGTGGGAGTTGATCCTGAACTAATGTTCCTGAAAGGGAAAAAAGGAATCGCTGTCACCACTTTACGTCCATCCGGAAAAATCAGTATCGAAGGTAAAAACTACGATGCCCTTGCCGAATCGGGAATGATTGAAAAAGGAACACGCATTGTGGTCACGCGGGTTGAAACTGCTCAGTTGTATGTGGAGGAGGAATAAGTTTGCAGTCGCAGTGTTCAGTAATTGAGTTGGGTTACTCACGGGGTGATTTCAAATTACCCCGTGAGTATTCCGCTTCCTAATCAATGGAGTATTCGGCAGAAATGACTACCCTTACTTTTTTGTACAAATCATTTGTCCCTGAAGCATAACCACCTTCGCCACCCGAAAGTGAGGCTGTACGGTCAACAATGGTAAATAATCCCTGATTAGCTTTCTTTAGCTGACCCAGTTTTGAATTGTTTTCGACTGCAAATTGTTCGGCTGCTTTTCGCGCATTTTGAGTGGCTTCGGTAATCATTTCCGGTTTAATATCGTTCAGTTTGGTAAAATAAAACTGAAGTGGGTTTCCGTAATCACTACTCGAAAGAAATACCCCAACCTGAAGGAGTTCTCCGGTCATCCTGCTGACTTTCTGTATCAAATCAACATTACTACTTCTGATCTGCAATTTTTGCGTTATCAGGTATCGGAAAGCGCTTCCCTGCTGAAAATTATCGTATTGCTGGGCCTTTTTGTCAAGTACTCCAACACCTTCAACAATAATTTCGTCTTGTTTAATCTGGTTCTGAAGCAAAAAATCAATCACTTTATTTTTTGCAGCTTCAACAGCTCTGCTCCCTTCCATCAAATCGTTGTCTGCCATTCGTGTCTGGATGATCCACACAGCCAGGTCAGATTTTACTTCTCTTTCAGAAAATCCTTTGACACTGACACTGCGGTCTTCATTCCTGAAGCGTTGAAGCGACCTCCCGATCAGTAAGGCATTTATTCCAAAACTTACAACCAGAGCAATTGAAGCGATCCAGACCGATGAGGTTTTCATAGTGATTCTCCTTTGTTTTTTTTGATACTTTTTTCAGCAGAAACAGCATTTGTAATGGTAAATATAGTAATTCTTAGCCGTTTCCGAAGCGTTTGATCGCGTCTTCCATTATCGTGATTGTAGCAGTAGCGCCGCATCTTGAACATCCGGCTTCTCGAACGGCGATAAGTTGGTCAAGCGTGCGAACTCCACCGGCAGCTTTCACTTTTACCTTCGGGCCAACACTTTTTTTCATCAGTTCCAGAACCGGAATAGTCGCTCCCACATAATTGTAATCGCCGCTGGCCTGTTTCACAAAGCCAAAACCAGAGGATGTTTTTACATAGTCGGCTCCCACTTCGGTACAAATCAGGCAAAGTTTAACCACATCAGATTCTTTGGTTATGTAGTCGGTTTCAAAAATAACTTTTACAACAGCATGGTACCAATGGCAAATATCGGTCACTGATTTAATTTCTTTGGTGATGTAAGCCCAATCACCTTGTAATGCCTTGCCAATGTTAATGACCATGTCTATTTCCACTGCGCCGTCATTACAGGCAGTTTCGGCTTCAAATACTTTGACGGGAATGGCTGAATTTCCGGCAGGAAAACCAATCACACAGCCAACCAGCACATCGCTTCCTTTCAGAATATCAGCGGCTTGTATAACCGCATAAGGTTTGACACAAACGGATGCTACGTCATATTTCAGGGCTACTCCACATTCCCTGGCTAAATCTTCATCGGTCATTGTTGGATGAAGAATGGAATGGTCAATCATTTTTGCCAGTTTGTAAACGATTTCGTTCATGGGATTTGAGATTTAAATTGAACAATGGAAGTCGGCTACTGCTTTGGCTTGTCCGTCAAACCAAAGGCAAGGATGTGGTTTGTTGCATTTTTCGGGATTTAGTGGTTTGGTTTTCTCAAAGTTATGAAAAACATTGTTTGCAGTCTAGCTTTTGGTTAACTGTTTTTAGCGTGAAAGCAAACCCAGCAGCATTACGGCATCTTTCCAAAATATCAGGGTAAACCAAATCCAGCTTTTCGCCACTGGCTATACCTAAATGATGTAAGGAATCTTTTGCCCAACTAAAACATTTTTTATTGCCTAAAATAAATTATTGCATTTTAAACGAACTCCTAAAAATAAAAGAACAGTAATTTAGTCATCTGATGAATTCTTAATTAACTGATTAACAAACTGAAAATATTTAAGTCTTTTGCAAAAAACATTCATCGGATGACTTCTCGGTGCGGCCTCAATTTTTAAAATTTCACATTTCGTGACAATTCCATTGTAAATTCACAATGACTTTTTTGAAGACGTTTTGGATCTTTCAGATTCTGTTTCATGGCTGAAAAGAACTTGTCAAAATTATGGTTCGGAATATGCTTTTTAACCAATTCCTCCCACATCGGCTGATTTTTCTCAATAAATGAAGGATAGTCTTTAGAAGAAAGTTTCCTTTCCGAAAATCGGGTTATAAAATTGCCTGCCTGTTCAATGCTTTTTTCAGCTATTTTGGAATGTTTAAAAGTATCACTTCTTCTGACAATATCTTTAAACCATCGGATTGTCTGAATAATGTCAGCTCTATCACCACCCGATTTATCAAGATAGCTTAAACATGCATTTACTCTTCTCACAAAATTCCCGTGAGCCATAGCGGCCTGGTTCCAGTTCTTAATCCGGATTTTATCCGAAAGATTATTGCCTGCTGCAACTACGGCAAATGGATCGCTTCCTTGCTTATTAATAAAGTCGTTAATTATTTTTACTGATTCAGCTCCATTTTTTGTCAGGAAAGAAGTATAGGCAGATTCATTTAATCCGCCCTGGAGTAGTTGAAGTGAAATCCTTGCCTGAGTTTCTGCATCAGAAACTCCAAACTCCTTCAGAAGCCTTTGAAATGCAAATGCATGTTCTCCAAGATTCTCTTCACCGACTTCAGCAAGCTTTCCGGATTTGACATTAATATCAAAACCATTGATTTTCATTTTATTTACTCTTTCTTCAAAAAGATAAGATACAGGTCCTGCGTTCAAAGCCGGAAGTGTATAAACTGAAAGTTCAATCCAGCGATTTTCACAGGGTTTCATACCTGACAGTATAAGTGTATCGCCATGTACGCTGTTTCGTCCAGATTCCTTTCCTCCTACCACCGTCACATTAAATTTATCCCTGCTGTTCTTTCTACCATAAGGATTAAGCAAAATATGCATATCTCTTTCAAACAAGGCAGCGTTGTGAGCTACCGCATACATAGTCATGCCGTCACTATTTCCATCCACTCCGGTATAAACCTGTAAATTTCTTTGTGCTTTGTTATTATCTGAAATAACCAGTAAGTCAGTTCCGTTTGACCATCCTGGCGCCCGTCCTAATAAGGTAGGGTTCCCGCTGGGATCATTTGGCCCCGCAATCTCAACAGCGATACAGACGTGATTTGCTGTCACTGCAGCCGGATCAATTAAATCCCATTGAACGCCTGATGTCATCGTTTGCTGGACATCGGCGGCAGCAAAGGCAAGCGAAGAAAAAGAGGATACACCATTAATCAGTTGGTAATTACTTCCTGTTCCAAATTCTGATTTTAAGAACAGCATATTTACAGTGGCTGCATTTCCCATGGCTTTTCGATGAACCCGGGCAAACACAAAATTATGTCCTGCAGCGATTGGCCGGGGATCCTGGTTTTCCGGTTGGTCATTGGCATTAAATGTACCCGTTGTATTGCTTCTCCGGTTCCAAATGTCACTTGTGTGATAGAACACAGGGTTGGTGGAAGGTTCTTCCCCAAGATCTTTACTCGCCGCAGTTGTTGTCCAATCCCGCACGTAAAAATCATCATTGGTCGCTATAGGAGATACCCTGTAAAAATAAGGATCGATTGATACAGCCACATTTGCAGTATTCGTAAGATTGCGTAGCTGGTTGGTCGCAACATTGATATTTCGTTGCCAGGTTGGTTGCACAGTGGGGAAACGTGCCGGAGTTGGATCGTTGCTCGCAGAGAAAACTCCGCAAAAATCTTTACCGGTTGGCATTGCTGTCATGTATGCATAATCGCCGAGGTATGGAAAAAATGTGCCACCCGCCGGAGTATTATCAGGAAAGGTATTCAAAGTATTTGTTGCTCTTGTCACAAAGTCATTGGTGGTACGCTCAATCATACTTAACCAGTTTCCTCCGGTTAATTGCTGGTATGAAAAAGCAACTTCACCTAAAGAGTTTATCGCGATGTCGGGGTTTATGGCATTGTTAACCTGGTATAAATCATTTGCTGACCAGTTTGCTCCTGCATCGGTTGATCTTCTGATGTGGATATTGTTAGCAGCGCCGCCTGTGGGTGTATTATCAACCCAGGCGATATAAACATTTCTGTTGTTATTCGGATCAACGGCAATCGTAACTTTATCACCTATCCGCTCCTGACCCAGCGCGGTATTATTCCCTGAAAATGTAAATTGAATTCCGGAAATCACAATTCTTCCTGCAATTCCATCGCCAGGATCAGTTAATGCAGAAAACGGATTTGCTCCGCTTGCCCAGTTATCGTCACGGATCACAACAATATTGGCAGTCCTGATGATACCGGCTGATGCTGTTCTTTGGACATATATTCCATAAATGGTTCCGTCAGGATGGATGGCAAGTCGTACCGGAGGACCATCCTGACCTGAAGGCGTTCTTCTTTCAACTACGATTGACGTTAAAACAGGAACTGCCGCAGATCCGTTCAAAGACATGTCAACCATTGCAGATGGCGGGGCAACACCGAGGTCGTTATTGCCAACATACATTCTGTCAACACCATCATCAGGAGTTGCCGCATACACATAAGGTTGATCCGGCTGATCTCTTGTTGATAATAATTGCATTAACCCAATGCCGGTTATACTGTCGGTCCTGAGGATATCCATCGTTCTGGCTGCACCCGCATTGGCAGGGCTTCTCAGAATACCTGAATACAGCCAGTTGGTAGTTGTTCCAAATTTTGCGGTAATATCACCGGTTCCGCTTGTCAGGCTGCCGCTGGGAACTATAGAATTCAACACCCAGGTCTGGCCGCCATCAAGACTGAAAAAAATAGGTGCAGAAGGAGGGACAGTGGCGCCAAGCGGATTGGGAGTAAAAGCAGTGCCGACAAGTTGATTTGGCGTTGCAGGATTTATAGCGAGGTTGGGTTCTCTATCCTGTGCAGTTTCATTGCTCTGGGCATTGGGTATCATGTTCACAATCTGAACCTGCTGACTCCACACTGGTAAAACAGGCAGGGTTAAAATTACCCATACGAAAATTCGTTTTATCTCTTTCATAATATGTGGGTTAATGGTTAATAAATGAAAAAAGATATTTCATTTCAGGAGCGATCGGATGTATGATAATCTTTCAATCGGAAAGAAGTCTTCGCTTTCAGTAATAGTAAAATATTTTTCCTTGTCAGGATTTCGCCTGAATAACCAGATTCCAATATCCCCAACCTTAAATTTGGGAGATCCTTCCCACATTACATCATAACTTAAAGCAAACCTGAAGATGACTGTATGATCCTCGGACTTGCCTTTTTCAAAACTATCCACTTCTATTACAGCTGTCATCCAGTACGGATCATGTTCTGAATCTGTTTTTTGTTTGTCTTCTTCACTCACTTTAATGATTTTGCCGGAAACCACGAGTTCAGAAGACTTAAGCCGGTCGCGTACCTTTTGGTCCTGGTAAGCGGTTATTCCATCCAGTACCTGTTTATTGGTTATTTTGCGAGAGTCCCGGCTTGCACGTTCAACCACCGCAAGACTTTTGCCATATAACCAGCCATTGGTGTAGAAAACCTGTTCTAAATCGGGCTTCTGTCTGCCTATTTCCTTTACTGAAACTGTGATTGACTTACCCGTCCAGTCTCCAAAGTCGGGAGGTGCATAAATAACCTCTTTAACTTTAACAACAATGCAATTACTGACATCTGAAATCTCAGGAAGAGTAGCAGCACGAATTCTTTCAACAGTTGCCCGAAAGATAAATTTGGCGGCATCAGCATCTGTTGGTTTTTTAGGTTGATTGCAGGAAAGGATGCCCAGTACAATGAAGAATAAGATTAAAGGTTTCATGGTAGATGATTTACAAACGTAAAAAACAAATCCAAATCTGAACAACAGTTATAGTATTGAAGAAAAGGTGATTCCATAATCATTTTGCCTTCTTAAAGATACAAAAAAGCAAGTTAATTTGATGTTAAAGTTTGTTAAAATTGCGAAAGTTGGTCAGAGCCGATCGCAAGGTACGAATGGTTGTTAACCTGCCAATGGCCTGTGTTTTTGTTTTATCCGAACCGATTACCCGTTTGAAAATAAATTGATATAGATTTTTCGGGGAATCTCGCAAAGGTAGTTTGATACATTTTTCGGGATTTTGTGTTTTGCTTTTCTCAAAGTTAAGGAAAATAGGATTTCAAGTCAAGCTTATAGTTAACTGTTTTTTAGTGAGGAAGCAAATCCAGACGCAATGCGGCATCTTCTCCGAAATAAGGGCAATCCAATTCCAGCTTTCCGTCACGGGCTGTTATTTTTTCGGCTTTTTCAGTGTCTCCGGTAATAGAATTTAACCATTCCAATTGGTATATGCCATCAGGAATTGTCAATTCGATGGAAGCACCGGTTGCTTTTTCAAGGTAAACGGCATATTGCTTTCCGGCTTCAGCAAAAACCTGGTATTCGTTTAAATTTCCTCTGGTCAATTTCAGGATGGAATTGTTTGGTTTCATTTGGATAAAGTCGAATTTCTCTATGAATTTCTTCAGTATCTGGAGCTGGTTCCGGTAAGCAACACCGCCCCAGCCGGGAGTTTCGTTGTCAATGGCAGATGTTCCGTTTTCTGAACCAACCGTGAACGAATAGTCGAGATTGTTGTACAAAGCGCCACCCGCCAGTATAAATTTCCAGGCTTGCGAGCGGTAATGAAAATCTTGGTGCGGCATAAATCCGGTTTCATCAAGTGCAATTACTTTGTTCAAACCAAGGTTTTGTGAAGCAGCTTCAGGATAAGCATAATGAAAATTAAAAATTGAAATATCAGAATCAGGATTCTCAATCTTATTCCTGAAATTGCTGATATTCTGTGCAATCAGATGTTTATTGGGAAGCTGTGTTTCTTCGTTGGTAATGATTTGGGCAATATGCTTTTGCCAGGCAAGCGATTCAGTATTTCCAGTTTCAACCAGTTTTTGCCAGGCAAACGGATGGGTTAAAGTATCCGTTTCGGCAATCGTTTCCATAAAATGTGGATTATCCGACCAGGGTTCATTCTGAATTTCGAAAAAGATGTTTCCGAAAGTATTCAGTTCCTGAACCACTTTCCGCACGTACTTTTCCTGAATGTCCATCAACTGGCCATTATTCAAAGTATTTACCTGTTTGAAAGAAATAGAATCGAATTGCTGAATGTTGTTTTTCGGGTTAAACGGACTGGTTGACCATTGATGATTGGTGTAATATGAAGTAAACAGGGTTACTTCAACCACAATTCCGTTTTCCGAAGCTTTTGCAATAAACGTTTTCAGCCGGATGAAAAGATCAGTATTCCATTTTGACAGATCGTATTTCATTGATTTTGAATCTTTTACCCACGGTGTTAACCAGTTGTCAGGCTCCGGATTCATGGTGTTGTTGGTAATGCCAAAGTTGTTTCCGCCAGTTTCGGAGTATGGGCCGATAAAAATCCGGGTGTAATTGAACCCTTCTGATTTCAATGTGTTCAGATACATTTCGAAATCGAAAGCGCTGTTCATTACCGATCCGTAATGTTCGCCGGAAGTGAGCAGAATAGTCGGTTTGCCCTGTAACAGAAAATAATTGGGATTTTCAGGATGCAGGCTGATTACTTTTTGATTCGCAGGTAATTTGGGTTGGCAACAAATAAAGAAAATTATAAGGATGGCCAATAGAAAGTTGGTTAGGTTTTTCATAAGTGTGATTATTTATGTCTGGTTTGAATTATACTTATAACATTTTGAAAAAGTAGTTGAAGTTAAAATCATACTTATAACTTCTGCCAAATTACACAAATGTTATAATCGTATTTATAATTTTCCTTTCAGCGCTTTCCAAAAATCATCAGCCAAAGCTTTTTCGTCAATTTTAATGTATGCCCTGATTTTTCGTTGCTCGTTTTCAGGCGGAGTTGTAGCTGCTTCCAATTGAGCAAAAGCAGGTTTCAGGTAAGCTTCAACAAGTGCCAAATCCCACATCACACGGTTTTCATCCTGTGGATTTTGCTCTCTCCATCGGTTTTCAAGAATTTTCTCTGTCTCATTTGATTCATCAAGTTTGCTGTAAGTTTCTTCCCGCTTAAACTGAAGTGGCAAAGCAGCCTGGAGGCACATCATGGTCAGATCTAATCCTTCCAGGTTGAGCAGATAATCGAAGGCATTCAGGTCGTTGCGGATGTTGAATTCGTTTTTGTTCCAGATCCTGGTTTTCGGGTCGTATTGTGCGCCCAATGCAAAACAGCGTATTCGGGATTTTATTTCGGGAGCAAGAATCAGGGCCGAAGCCAGGTTGGTCATGGCGCCAATCGTCAGGATGTCGAGTTTTTCACTTTCAGGAAGGGCTTTTACTGTTTTTATGATGGCTTGCGCAGCTTCCGAATTACGCGAATCCTTCTGTCCCCAGGCACGGCCAATCTGACGGTCGGCGCCAATGGGGTGGAGAATATCCATCCTGTTCAACGACTTTAAAATTTGCTCATTCAGCCTCTGGCTTTCGACAACAGTATTCAGGCCTTTCGTATCGTTGGCATTCCATTTTTCGAATACCAGCAAATCTGGATTGTTGAAATGCGCCGAACTTAAGCCAACCAATTCGACCAAAGGTTCTTTTACCAAACGTACAATGGCATACAAATCGTCCATTTCGTTACCGGTATCTGCATCGAGCCATACTTTTTGCTTTTGACCAAAGCTTGATAAAACGAACATAATGCCAAGGAGGGAAACGATGATGGTTTTCATAGATGAGTTCTTAAGTTTGATTTCTTGCCGCACGAAAATAGTTTTAAACAAATCTTACAATTTCTGAAATAGCCGAAACGGTTATGAAATCAATTTCTTCGGTTGGTTCGTGGTGCGTTTCGTGTTGCCACATGACTTCAAACGGGACATGAATGGCTTTTGCCCCAATGTTGATTACCGGCAAAATATCGGATTTTACCGAATTGCCAATCATCAAAAATTCAAAAGGTTCGATGTCGAGGTGGGAGAGGAGCTTTCGGTAGTTGTTCTCGTGCTTGTCGCTCATAATTTCGATGTGATGGAAATAACCGATTAATCCCGATCGCTTCAATTTTTGCTCCTGATCGAGCAGATCGCCCTTGGTGACAAGGATTAGTTTGTATTTCCCCTGAAGTTTCTGAAGCACATTTTCAACGCCGTCGAGGAGTTGAATGGGCATGGTCAGCAGTGATTTCCCGGTTTCGATAATTTGGCTGATTTCTTCCGGGCTTATTCTACCGCCTGTTTCACGAAGAGCAGTTTCAACCATTGATAAAATGAAACCTTTGGCTCCGTAACCATATATTTCCAGATTCTGCATTTCAGTTTTAAACAATTCTTTCGACGTTTCGGCTTCGTTCAGATATGGTTTCATGATTTGGCAGAACTCCTTTTCAACATCCTGGTAAAAAGGTTCGTTTACCCAGAGTGTATCATCGGCATCAAATCCGATAACTTTTATTTGATTTAATTTAATCATTTTCGGTTTCAGGTTTTTACTTCAAAATTTCCTTCATTTTCGGGTGGTCAATCTTCAGATAAACTTTGTCGAGTTCTTCTGAATAGAGGCCGCCTTTCATTGGTTTTCCGGTTTGGATAACGCGGTAATGCCGGATGGGAATTCCAATGATCCCGGCCTTCCAGCCCCGCAGTTTGCCTTCCCAGTTGACCGGCGAGTTTTTGTACAAACCTTGTGCGTAAATTACGTTTCCACCTGCATTGTCAACCGTAACCATCCCATATTTTTGCGCGGCAATTGCAACTGCTTTTTCTTGTGGCGTAAGGTCGAACTGCGACAAATCGAGTTTGGGATCAAGCTGAATAACTGAACCTTCCGGAATACTTCCTTCCACCATACCGTCGGTCCAGGTTGCCGGAAATACATATTCCTGATAAGCATTGAACCGGGTGGCAGCGGCCAGTTTATGCCTGATTTCGCTGCTCATAGCCTCATCATACAGGATTAAGCCGGCAACCACAGGAACTCCGGATGCACGGCCCGGACCATGAAAATGAATGCTTTCGCCATTCTTTACTTTGAAATCTTTCGGATTGAAAACCCCGCTTCCGTTGGCTTTGTATTTCATCCCCGTAAACGAGGTGTATTTACCGTCAATAATTTCGAGGCCCCAGACGTCCCAAACCAGATTCTTTTTCCAGTCAACCACCACGATGTGCGAATCTTCTTCAGGGTCGCTCACTGCATTTGCCGGAATGGGCACTTTTTTGCCAAAACCTTTGCCATGCCCGTAAAACTCATGCGTTTCGAACCATTTGTTTCGGAATCCATGAACCTGCCTGAATTTCTCGTTTACCGGACGATGGAAAATCTTGTAAGTGGGAGTATTATTGTCGGCCTCGTAAACCGGAACGGTATAGGTATCGGTGTTAATTCCGAAGTATGCACCCCCTGGCTCCTGCGCCAGCACCCGAATCCACTTGTCAGAATTGGGGTGCACAACCGGATTTTCAGGAAGTGGCTGGTTCCAGAAACTGTCGTCAGAAAAAAAGCGTTTGGGTGTTTGCGCTAGGCTAAATTCTGAAATAAGTAAAATCAGGAAGAGAAAAAAAGATTGGATGATTTGTGCTTTCATGATTTTTTATCCTAACTCAACTAAAATATGGTGGGTTTTTCCATCATTGAATATGGGTAAGACTTTTGACTGATAAATATTCCCATCAATCAAGACCCTTTTTATTCCTTTACTTACATGGTTCGGATTTTCAACCTTAATCAGGTAAGTTGAGCCCCTGAACTTTCGGGTAATTTCAAATCCATCCCATTTTGAAGGAATACACGGGTCAACCTTCAAGCCATCATAATCGGGCTGAATACCCAGAATGAACTGACTAATTGCATAGAAATTCCATGACGCGGTTCCGGTTAGCCATGAATTCTTCGCTTCGCCGGGTTTAAACGAATCTTTTCCGGCAACCATTTGGGCATAAACGTAAGGTTCGGTTTTGTGTAGTTCACTGATGTCTTCGAGGTACGAAGGGCATATCTTTTTATAATATTCCCAGGCCTGATCGCCACGTCCAAGTACCGTTTCGCCAATCATGATCCAGGGGTTGTTGTGGCAGAAGACACCTGCATTTTCCTTGTAGCCTGCCGGATAACTGGAGATTTCACCGTATTCGATGTAGTATTTCGTGAAGGCCGGGTTATTCAAAACGATTCCAAATTCGGTATCTATTCTTTCTTTTACCGAGTCAAGCGCTTTTTCGCAAAGGCCTTCTTCCATCCCAATTCCGGCCATGGTGCACCATCCGTTAGATTCGATGAAGATTTTGCCTTCTTCGTTTTCGTTGCTGCCAATTTTTCGTCCGTAGTAATCGTAAGCACGCAGGAACCATGCACCATCCCAGCCATGCTGTTTGATGGCAGAAATCATGCTGTCAACTTCTTTTTGGGCGCGTGCAGCCTCTTCGGTCTTATCCAGTTTCAGGCAAAGCTCCGTATAATCGCGGCCATAAACCACAAACAATCCGGCAATCATCAGTGATTCAGCTTGTGTACCTTCCATTTTGTTTTCGGTAGTCTGGAAGGATTCATTGGGGTCGTTCGAGAAACAGTTCAGGTTTAGGCAGTCGTTCCAGTCGGCCCGGCCAATCAAAGGCAAACCATGAGGCCCGAGGTTATTCACTACATGGTCGAACGAAACGGTGAGATGATCGAACAAGCTGCGGGCTACGCTCATGTCATTGTCGAACGGAACCATTTCATCCAGAATGGTGAAATCTCCTGATTCCTTAATATAGCTGATGGTTCCTAGAATGAGCCACATCGGGTCATCGTTAAATCCGCCACCGATATCGTTGTTGCCGCGTTTGGTTAAAGGTTGATACTGGTGATAACTTTTAGATCATAATCCAAACCAGGAACGCAGTTTGATTATGAACGGTGTTGAACGTTACCTCCGGCAGCCGAGCCTCTTATAGGAATTGAATTGGGATTTTGTGTTTTGAAGAGTGGGGATTTAGTTTCCCCCGATGCGCCATTTTATTTCAGAATGGCTTTTTTTTATTTATCCGAACTTTTTTTCAGCCTGTTTCCCAGGTTTCCGGTGTAAAACCGGTCATTTTCCGGCAGTTTGGGCCATACGATTCCAGCCCCGGTTATTTGGGGCATACTTTCGTTTTGGCTATTTCATGCACGGCTGTTTGCTGAAGCCAGGGTTGGCCGTTCGTTTAGGCCCGTCGCGCTGTCGGATGCGGTAGCTCGGTTCAATGGTTGCCACCACCAGCAGAATG
>Ga0209317_1000466_pt1 | contig 48432 bp, 51 predicted proteins | sample RifGroB2_FD_183994 | JGI IMG/M metagenome (GOLD analysis project Ga0209317, IMG submission 183994) | Soil microbial communities from Rifle, Colorado, USA - Groundwater B2 (SPAdes) (version 2) | ecosystem: Environmental > Terrestrial > Soil > Unclassified | place: Rifle, Colorado | collected... | reverse complement strand
CTCGGTGATGTTTACCGAGAACATCCTCAAGCACTTTGCGCTCCGGCACATGAGCGACCAGCAGATGTTGCGCACCATGCGCATCATCCTGCTGACCTTTGGCGTACTGGTATTGTGGTTCGCGCTGAATTCTGAATCGAGCATCTTCCACATGGTGGAGAATGCGTACAAGGTCACGCTGGTCGGCGCCTTTGTGCCGCTGGCGTTCGGCCTGTACTGGAAGCGCGCCAATAATCAAGGCGCGCTGCTGTCCATCGCGTTGGGACTGGGCTCATGGTTGTTGATGGAAATTCTTCAACCTGACACCTATTGGCCGCCGCAACTGATCGGGTTGCTGTTCAGCGTGACGGGGATGTTGATTGGCTCCATGCTGCCCAACATGACGCGTGGCCACCATCACGCCCATTCACAAACCTGACGCGTGTCATCTTATTGTCATAAATCCGTCATATTCTCCCGATCTTTGATTTCGGGATAACGACCAGATGACGAGCGCGATGATTTTGATAGTGGAAGATGAACCGGCGATCCAGGAGCTGCTGTCGTTCAATGTGGTACGGGCGGGATTTCAGGCCGTATGCGTCGGGGATGCAGATAGCGCGTGGGAGCAAATACAGAACCATGCGCCGGATCTGATTCTGCTGGACTGGATGCTGCCGGGCACCAGTGGCGTGGCGCTGGCCAAACAGTTGCGCGCCAATGCGCGCACCCGGGGTATTCCGATTATCATGCTGACCGCGCGCAGCGAAGAGCACGACAAGGTGTTGGGGTTGGAGTCAGGCGCAGATGACTACATCACCAAGCCATTCTCGCCGCGCGAATTGATGGCGCGCATTCGTGCCATGTTGCGGCGGCTTGTTCCGCAGATGCCGGATGAAACGGTTGCGGCCGGCTGCCTGGAGTTGTCGCCGGTTTCGCACCGCGTGACGGCAAAGGGCGGGGCAATAGAACTCGGCCCCACCGAATTTCGCCTGCTGCATTTTTTCATGGCCCATGCGGAGCGCGTGTACAGCCGCACGCAATTGCTCGATCAGGTGTGGGGCACGCAGGTATTCGTCGAGGAACGCACGGTGGACGTGCATATTCGCCGGTTGCGCGCCGCGCTGGAACCGTCCGGAATGGACGGTCTGATCCAGACGGTGCGCGGTAGCGGCTATCGTTTTTCCGTCAATTAATTTAGGAGATGCATTGCAGGATTTCTGGCTCCGTCTAAGCACACCCATCGCGCTCGTCGCGCTGTTTGCATTGCTGCTGTGGATGGTGTTTTCGGCTGCGCCCGCATTACTGTTCATGTTGCTGGTATTGCTGATGGTGATGGCACACCATGCCCGGCAGCTATATAGACTGGGACGTTGGTTGCATGAGGCGCGCCTTGAAACCATTCCTGAAGCCGGCGGGGTCTGGGATGAAGTATTTTCCCGGCTATACAGGATGGTCAAGCAGCATAACCAGACCAAGCTGGAATTGGCAGCCGAGTTGCAGCATATCGAGCAGGCTACTGCCGCATTGCCGGAGGGCGTGGCCATTCTGAATGAGGCGAACCGTATCGAATGGTGCAACCCGCTGGCACAGCAGCATTTCGATCTCGATGCCAAACATGATCTGATGCAGGATATTACTTATCTGGTGCGCCAGCCGGAATTCATCGGATACCTTCAGGAAGCCAATTTCAGCGAACCGTTGGTGATGCGCCCGGCACGCCATGACGACATGCTGTTATCCATCAAATTTATTCCTTACGGCGTGAACAAACGATTGCTGATCAGTCGTGACGTCACGCAACTGGAACGTATTGAGGCCATGCGCCGCGACTTTGTGGCAAATGTTTCGCATGAGCTGCGCACCCCGCTGACGGTGGTAAATGGTTATGTCGAAAATCTGCGGGATATGGCCGACGTTACTCAGGAGGATGCGCAGCACGCATTGCAACGGATAGCCGAACAAGCCAAACGTATGGAGAACCTGGTTGCCGATCTGCTCACCCTGTCACACCTGGAGAATGATCGAAGTCCGCTGCGCGAAGAAGCCATCGATATGGCGATGCTGCTCAACGAGATTTACCAGGACGGGCAATTGTTGAGTGTAGGAGCGCACTCGATGCATCTGGAGGTGTTGAGCAACGCAAAATTACTCGGTAATCGCGATGAACTGCGCAGCGCGTTCGGCAATTTGCTCAGCAATGCAATTCGCTACACGCCGGCAGGCGGTATAATTTCGCTGCGCTGGACTGAGCGTGGCGAACAACCGGTATTCTCGGTGCAGGATAGCGGCATCGGTATTGCAACGCAGCATATCCCGCGCCTGACGGAACGTTTTTACCGGGTTGATCGCAGCCGATCAAGAGAGACGGGCGGCACCGGGCTGGGACTGGCCATCGTCAAGCATGTTGCGATGCGTCATCAGGCGAAGATCGAGGTGGTGAGCGAGGAAGACAAGGGCAGTACTTTTTCGCTGGTATTTCCGATCAAGCGGGCATTGCCGGCAAGCTGAGGAGCGCGCCCTGCGCGACCGGACAGCTCGCGCGCAGGGCGCGCTCCTACAAGTTTCAACTTTTTTAAGACAACAAAACGGCAATTCAGGAGAAGAAAATGCAGGATGTAGAGCAGGCACGTTTCAACATGATAGAACAGCAAATTCGCCCATGCGAGGTACTGGACAGCACAGTTCTGGAATTGCTCAAGCATGTCCGGCGCGAACGTTTTGTGCCGGCAAGCAGCAGAGGGTTGGCGTTTGCCGATATGGAAATCCCGCTGGGTTACGGCGCTGCCATGTGGCATCCCAAGCTGGAGGCGCGCACCATACAGGAATTGCATCTTGCCCGGACTGACACGGTACTGGAGGTGGGTACGGGCAGCGGCTACCTGACTGCATTGCTGTCCGCGCTGGCGGGGCAGGTTACTTCGGTCGAGATCGTCCCGGAATTGAGCGACATGGCGAAACAGAATCTGGCCGCTTATCACTGCGACAATATTATCCTCGAGACAGGCGACGCATCGCGCGGCTGGGGAAACGGCGCAAGCTACGATGTCATTGTGCTGACCGGTTCAACGCCGGCGCTCCCCGCAACCTTCCGGAATAGCCTGAATATCGGCGGACGATTATTCGCCATTGTGGGCGATGCGCCGTTAATGGAGGCCAAGCTGATTACCCGCGTTGCGCCGGATGTCTTTACCACGGTCAACCTCATGGAAACTTGCGTCGCACCCTTGCAGAATGCCGAGCAACCCGAACGCTTCGTTTTCTGATGGCACGGTTGTATGGCACGGTTGTATTGCGCAATGCGACGGCAAGCTGTAGTATTAGCCAATACTAATATACGATTGTGCGGAAAATACCAATGAAGCTGACATCATTCATGCTGGCGGCACTATGCGGCATCAGCGGCTGGGCGCAAGCCGCCGACCTGCTGGAAACTTTCCGCGCCGCCCAGGCCAACGATCCGGTGTTTGCCGCTGCGCGCGCCACGCAACAGGCCGGTCTGGAAAAGTTGCCGCAGGGACGTTCCCTGCTGATGCCCAGCATCAGCCTCAATGCAAACAGCACGTTCAACGACAGTACTGTCCAGTACCGCCAACCTGTTGGGCTGCCGGGCGGCGGCAACCAGCGCTACAACAGCAACGGTTATAGCGTAAATCTGACGCAGCCCCTGTTCCGCCAGCAGAACTGGCTGGCCTATACCGAATCCGAATTGCAGGTGGTCCAGGCCGAGGCGCAATTCAGGATTGCCGAACAGGATTTAATCCTGCGTGTCGCCGAGGCCTATTTCGACGTGCTGATTGCCCAGGACAGCGTGCAGCTTGCCGAGGCGCAGAAGACTGCCATCACCGAACAACTGGAACACGCCAAACGCAACTTCGAAGTGGGCAGCGCCACCATTACCGACACCCACGAGGCGCAGGCGCGCTATGACCTAACCAGCGCCCAGGAGATCGCCGCGCAGAATAATCTGGAAATCAAGCGCCGCGCCTTGCAGCAATTGATCAATGCGATACCGCAAGACCTCAGGCGCCTCGGCGAGGAACTCAAACTGAAAAACCCGCAGCCTGCCGATATGGAAAAATGGGTGGACGATGCGCAGTTGCGCAGTCCGCAACTGGTTATCGCGCAAGCGGGAGCCGGGATTGCCGAAAAGGAAGTGGCGCGCAATCGTGGCGGCCATTATCCGACGGTCGATCTGGTGGCAAGCTATGCCGATAATTCTGCCAGTGGCGGAGGCTTTGGCGTGGGCAGCGACAGCACCAGCAAGAGCGTCGGCCTGCAACTGAACATGCCGCTGTTTCAGGGTGGAGCGACCCAGTCCAGATGGCGCGAGGCGCAAGCCAATCATGAGCGCGCCAGGCAGGAGCTGGAAAATGCCCGCCGCACTGTTGCCACCCAGACGCGCCAGGCCTATCTTGGGGTAGTCAGCGGTATTGCCCAGGTCAAGGCATTACGCCAGGCGCTTACCTCCAGCGAAAGTGTACTGGAGGCCAGCAAACTGGGCCAGGAGGTCGGCGTGCGCACCAACCTGGATGTGCTGAATGCCCAGCAGCAGTTATTTTCCACCCGGCGCGATTTATACCAGGCCGAATATAACCATCTTATCAGCCAGCTGCGTCTGAAGGCAGCGGTGGGATCGCTGGGCGAAGAAGATATGACGCAGGTCAATCAGGCGCTTTATTGAAGAAGCGTTGAAGGGTCGGCTTGGCGTATGTCATCTGCCGCCGGTTTTCGGCACAGCAAACAAAAACTCCAGCCTGAGCTGGAGTTTTTGTTTGCTGCTGTGCGATCGCGCGACTTATTTACCGGTAAAAGTTTGTTTTAACATCCACAAGGAAAATAACACGGTAAACAAGGCCATACCGATTGATGCCACGTCTGCGATAATCGCCACTTTCTCCTCCCATGAGAACCGGCTTGAATAAAACAACAAGTGGGGAGAATCGTAGCACAGTTTTTTGTGCGGGCAAGCGGCTTTTTTGACCGGGCTTTCTTGCTGGAATCACACGTGACTTTGATTTGCCTGGATTTAAGCGTAAATTCAGCCTGTTATTCGATGCCGGGGTTTTAATGAGGCTCGGCGGCGATTATCTAAAGTAATATTCCGGTATGACCAAAAAATTATATATCAAAACCTTCGGCTGCCAGATGAACGAGTACGACTCGGACAAGATGGCGGATGTGCTGCGTGCCTGTGCGGGCATGGAACGAACCGACAGGCCGGAAGAGGCAGACGTCATCCTGTTCAACACCTGCTCGATTCGCGAGAAGGCCGAGGAAAAGGTGTTCTCCGACCTCGGCAGGGTGCGCCCGCTCAAACAGGCCAAACCGGGTTTGCTGATTGGCGTGGGCGGCTGTGTGGCCAGCCAGGAGGGCAGGACGATCGTAAAGCGGGCGCCCTACGTGGATGTGGTATTCGGCCCGCAGACCCTGCATCGTCTGCCGCAGTTGCTGCAGGCGCGCCGCGATACCGGGCAGACACAGGTGGACATCAGCTTTCCCGAGATCGAGAAGTTCGACCATCTGCCTGCGCCGGTACTGAATATTCCGGGACATTCGGCTGTACCCGGGATAGCCTTGCCGAAGGGCGAAGAACCGCAGGTCACCAGCGGTGCGGCCTTCGTGTCCATCATGGAAGGGTGCAGTAAATACTGCACTTATTGTGTGGTGCCCTATACACGCGGCGAAGAAATATCGCGCCCGTTCGCCGACGTGATGCGCGACGTGGAAGAGTTGGTCGCACAGGGAGTGAAGGAGATTACGCTGCTCGGGCAAAACGTGAACGCATACTGCGGGGCGATGGAAGACGGCGACACGCTGGATTTCGCTTTCCTGCTGCAAGCCGTTGCCGCGCTGGATGGCGTAGAGCGGCTGCGCTACATGACCTCGCATCCCAAGGAAATGACGCAACGCCTGATCGACGTGTACGCGACTACACCCAAGCTCGTCAGCCATTTGCACCTGCCGGTGCAGTCCGGGTCTGACCGCATCCTCGCCGCGATGAAACGCAGTTACACTGCATTGGAATACAAATCCATCGTGCGCAGGTTGCGTGTGGCGCGCCCCGGCATCTGTATCACGTCCGACTTCATTGTTGGATTCCCCGGCGAGACCGAGCGCGATTTTGAGGCAACCATGAAACTGATCGACGATGTCGGCTTTGATGTCGGCTTCAGTTATGTGTATAGCCCGCGCCCCGGCACGCCTGCCGCCGAATTGCGTGACGATACCCCACCGGAAGAAAAATCGGCGCGCCTGGCGCGATTGCAGGCGCGTATCGACGAACTGGAACAACAGGCCAACCAGTCCATGCTTGGCACGGTGCAGCGCGTGCTGGTGGAAGGCGCGTCGAAAAAGGACGCGCAGGAGCTGGCCGGGCGTACCGATAATAACCGTGTGGTGAATTTCTGCGGTTCGCCTGGCATGATCGGGCGTTTTGTCGAGGTGAAGATTACGCAAGTGGTGCGGCACACGCTGCGCGGCGAAGTGGTGACCCAGCCATGAGTGAAGAAACGTTGGAATTCTCGCTCGAGCCGGTCGATAATACACGGTTGGCCAACCTGTGCGGCGCGCTGGACGAAAACCTGCGCCAGATCGAGATCGCGCTGGAGGTCAGCATCGCGCGGCGCGGCGAGCACTTCAATGTGCGGGGCGCGCAGGCGGAACTGGCGCGTCAGGTATTGCAGGATTTTTATCTTGAAGCCAAACACGACATCACGCTGGAGCGCCTGCAACTCGGCCTGATCGAGGCGATGAAATGGCGTGCCGAGCCGCAACCGGCCAGCGATTTCGTGCCGCTGCTGATGACGCGCAAGGTCGAAATACGCGGGCGCGCCTCCGACACGTTACTGACGAAGTCAGCCGATTGCGGGAGGAGGCGCGATGCGGCCACTCCCGCACCCGTCGGTTTCACCGCACCGTGTCGTGGCCGCACGCCGCGCCAGAACAGCTACCTGCAGGCCATCCAGGAACATGACATCACCTTCGGCATCGGCCCGGCCGGCACCGGCAAGACCTATCTCGCCGTGGCCTGTGCGGTGGACGCGCTGCAGCGCGAAACGGTGCGCCGTCTGGTGCTGGTGCGCCCGGCGGTGGAGGCCGGCGAAAAACTCGGCTTTCTGCCCGGCGATCTGGCGCAGAAAGTTGATCCTTATCTGCGCCCTTTGTACGATGCGCTGTACGACCTGATGGGCGTGGAAAAAGTCACTCGCGCCTTCGGGCGCGGCGTGATCGAGATCGCGCCGCTGGCCTACATGCGCGGGCGCACCCTGAACCACTCCTTCATCATTCTCGACGAGGCGCAGAACACCACGCCGGAGCAGATGAAAATGTTCCTGACCCGCATCGGCTTCGGCAGCAAGGCGGTGATCACCGGCGACGTCACCCAGATCGATCTGGCGCGCGGGCAGAAGAGTGGCCTGGTGGAGGCGCGCGTTGTGTTGCAAGATGTGCGCGGCATCGCCTTCAGCGACTTCCTCGCCGAAGACGTGGTGCGTCATCCGCTGGTGCAGAAAATCGTTACGGCCTACGAGCATTATGAACAGCAAAAAAATGCCTGAACTTTCCTTGGCCGTGCAATATGCCAGCACCGCGCGGAATCTGCCAACCCGCGCACAACTGCGCCGCTGGGTGAAGGCCGCAGTGCAGCGCGACACGCGCATTACCTTGCGCATTGTTGACAAAGCAGAGGGACGCGAGTTGAACAAAAACTATCGCGGCAAGGACTACGCCACCAATGTGCTGACGTTCGTATACGACGACGATGAATCGCTCTCGGGCGATGTGGTGATCTGTGCGCCGGTGGTGGAAAAAGAAGCGCACGAACAGCACAAGGATTTGCTTGCGCACTATGCGCACCTCGCGGTTCATGCCGCGCTGCATCTGCAAGGCTACGACCACGAGAACGAAACCGATGCCGCCAAGATGGAAGCATTGGAAACCCGGTTGATGCTAAAATTGCGCTACCCCGATCCTTATCAGGAAACTTGAGCACCCAATGGATTCACCCGAGAGCAGTAACAAACCCAGCCTGTTAGAACGCCTTTCCGCTCTGTTGCTGCGCGAACCCGAAGACCGCGAGCAACTTGTCCAACTGCTGCACTCCGCCTACGAAAACAACCTGCTGGACGCCGATGCGCTGTCCATGATGGAGGGCGTATTGCAAGTCTCGGAAAGCCAGGTGCGCGAAATCATGATCCCGCGCGCGCAAATGGATGTCATCGACATCAGCGAGCCGCCGGAGAAATTCATTCCCTTCGTCATCGAGACCGCCCACTCGCGTTTTCCCGTGATCGACGGCGACAAGGACAACATCATCGGCATCCTGCTGGCGAAGGACTTGCTGCGCTATTACGCCGGCGAAGAATTCGACGTGCGCGACATGCTGCGCCCGGCGGTGTTCGTGCCCGAGTCAAAGCGGCTGAATGTGCTGCTGCGCGATTTCCGCGGTAACCGCAACCATATCGCGCTGGTGGCGGACGAGTACGGCGGCGTATCCGGCATGGTGACGATCGAAGACGTGCTGGAGCAGATTGTCGGCGACATCGAGGATGAGTATGACTTTGACGAGGATGAGGACAATATCATCCCGGATGGCAAAGACAAGGAAAAGTGGCGCGTCAAGGCCGACACCGAGATCGCCGATTTCAATGAAGCGCTCGGCACGGAATTCAGCGATGAAGAATATGACACGGTAGGCGGGCTGGTGCTGAAATCTGCCGGCCAACTTCCCAAGCGCGGCGATCGTATCCATGCCGGCGAATTGACTTTCACCGTATTGCGCGCGGACAGCCGCAGGCTGCATTCGTTGCTGGTCGAGCGGAAAGAACCTGCGGCAGAAACGACCGGCCTGGAGAATCACTGATTTTCAAGCGCATATTCGGCTTCGCTAATATGCCAGAGGCGGATTGAAACGCTCAAATTAGGCCGTTCGACATATTGTTTTCCCGCCGTATCTTTGAGATATTCGCACCTGCTGGAAACCAGGTTGCCGCTTGGCTTGCCCGGATTCAGTCCTGACCGGAGAAACTTGCATGTTTGACGAATTGGATCGTGAGATTTTTGCCGCCGGCGAGCAGATATTCAAGGTTGGCGACGCTGGCGACGGCGCTTATCTTATCGAGCGGGGCGTGGTTGAAGTTTTCATCATGGACCAGGGCGCAGAGCGCCTGGTCAGCACGATGGGCAAGGATGAAATGTTCGGCGAAATTGCGCTGATCGACCACCAACCGCGCACGGCCACGGTCAGGGCTGCCGAGAGAACCGTACTCATTCCCGTCAAACGGAAACTGGTGGAGGGATTGCTGGAGAAGAGTGATCCGATCCTGTGCCATCTGCTGATGGTCATTCTGGAGCGCTTCCGCAGCAAGCAGAGCGGTTCCGCAAAATCTGCGCCATGCACAGAAATCTCGCCGGAGCAGTCCACCCAGCGCAGCAACCTGAAAGGAGAGGCGACGCAGAAGCTGTCGCTCGCCCATGGAATTTCACGCGCCCTGGCGCGTGAAGAATTTGAGCTTTATTATCAGCCGATCTGCAATCTGGCCGACGGTAAAATTGCCGGGTTCGAGGCGCTGATCCGCTGGCATCACCCCACGGATGGCGTGATTCCGCCGATGGATTTCCTGTGGCTTGCAGAGCAAACCGGTCTGATACACGAACTTGGGTTGTGGACTCTTGAGTGCGCCTGCCGGGACTGGTCAACATTGAGGCAATATTCCGACTGCAGACTCCCTTTTGTCAGCGTCAACTTGTCGCCGAACCAATTGACCTGCGAATCGCTGGTGGACGATGTCAAGGCGATCATAGCGCGCCATAATATGCTACCGGCAGAGCTGAAGCTGGAACTCACGGAAACGGTCATGGTCGAGTATCCGGAAGTGGCGTTGCGTATTCTGGATAGGTTGGTCGAATTGGGCAGCAGTCTTGCGCTGGACGATTACGGCACTGGTCATTCCGGATTGAATCACCTGCAGCGGTATCCGATCGGTACGCTGAAAATCGACCGCGCTTTCATTGAGCCCATGATAGGGTCGGCGCACAGCATGCATATTGTGCGCTCTTCAATCGACCTGGCGCATTCGCTGGGCATGAATGTGGTCGCCGAAGGCGTGGAAACTGAAGCTATGCGCGACAAGCTGCTCGAATTGGGTTGCGATTTCGGGCAAGGCTGGCATTTCGGCAAACCCGCCGCTTTGAAGGATCTGGCGATCCGTTACGCAAAAGCCTAACCTTATACGGCATTTAGAACTGCTCGTTCTCGCCCAGATAGCGCCACTGCCCGACCGGCAAATTCCCCAGCTTGACCCTGCCGATGCGGATGCGCTTCAAGCCGGTTACCTTCAGTTCGACCAGTTCGCACATGCGGCGGATCTGGCGTTTTTTGCCCTCGCGCAGCACGAAGCGCAACTGGTCTTCGTTCTGCCAGGTCACCTTGGCAGGCTTGAGATATTCCCCGTCCAGCTTCAGCCCCTGATTGAGCAGTGCCAGCCCGCTGTCCTTCAGCGAGCCCTGCACGCGCACCAGATATTCCTTGTCCACTTGCGAATCCTCGCCGATCAGTTGCCTGGCGATGCGGCCATCCTGGGTGAGCACCAGCAAACCCTGCGAGTCAATATCCAGGCGGCCTGCCGGCGCGAGGCCGAGCAACTGGCTGCGATGGAAGCGCAACGGCGATGGATCTTCCGCCCAGTGTGTCGCGCCATCGATCAAGGTGACAGCAGGCTTGTGATTGTGCTCGGCCTGCCCCGACACATAGCCGATGGGTTTGTTGAGCAGGATCGTCACGCGCTGCTGCTGGGTGTTCTGCGCGGCGCGACGCAAGATGACTTGCTGGGTAGGATAGATCTTGCTGCCCAGTTCGCTGACGATTTCGCCATCGACTTCCACCCAGCCTTTTTCGATATAGCCGTCCGCTTCGCGGCGCGAGCACAGGCCGAGTTCGGCCATGCGTTTGGAGAGGCGGATTTTTTCCATGACGTGAGATGTTACCGGGTAATCAGGGCGCGATTTAATCACAAATGCCGTATCGAAAGGAATCGGTTATTCTTCGCGCGTTTCATGTTTCGGTTTGCCAAATGAAGAAAACTCGGAAATCCTTGCTTGCCGCATTCATTGCAGGCCTGCTGTGCGTGTTCGGTTTCGCGCCGTTCGGGATCTTCGTCATCCCGGTGCTGGCGCTCGCCGTGCTGTTCGCCTTGTGGGGCCGTGCCGATAATCCACGCGCGGCGGCCTGGCTGGGATTCAGCTTCGGCCTGGGACTGTTCGTTGCGGGTATCGGCTGGATCTATGTCGCGCTGCACGATTACGGCGGCATGCCGCTGCCGCTGGCGTTGCCCGCCACATTACTGTTCGCCGCATTCATCGCCCTGTTCCCGGCGCTGGCCGGTTATGCCCAGGCACGTTTCGCGGTTGCAGATGGAGTGCGCCTCGTATTGGTCATGCCGGCCGCATGGGTGCTGACCGAATGGCTGCGCGGCACGATCTTCACCGGCTTTCCTTGGCTGGCCATGGGCTACGCGCACAGCGGCAGCCCGCTGGCGGGCTACGCGCCGCTGTTTGGCGTATACGGCGTATCGCTGGTCGCGGCGGTAAGCTCCGGATTGCTGGCCTGGCTGTACGATGATGTAGGAGCGCGCCCTGCGCGCGACCAGACGGCTCGCGCGCAGGGTGCGCTCCTACAATTAATGCTTATTGGAATAATTTGGCTCGGCGGCGCAGCCTTGCGCAGCGTCGCGTGGACGCAGCCGCACGGCGAGCCGTTCAGCGTCGCACTGGTGCAGGGCAACATCGCGCAGGACCTCAAGTTCAACGCAGACGCGCTGCCCGGCACACTGAAAACCTACCTCCGCTTGACCCTGCAAAACCCGGCGCGCCTCACCATCCTGCCGGAAACCGCGCTACCGTTGCTGCGCCATGAAGTGCCGCAGGAGCTGGTCGGGCAACTGCGCAATCACGCCAGAAAAAACGGCGGCGACATCCTGATCGGCGCCTTCGAGCGCGACAATGGCAGCTATTACAACGGCGTGTTCACGCTCGGCATGGCGAACGAGCAGCGCTACCGCAAGCAGCATCTGGTGCCGTTCGGCGAATTCATCCCGCTGCGCCCGCTGCTCGGCTGGTTCATCAACGGCGTACTCGACATCCCGATGGGCGACCTCGCGCGCGGCGGCGATGCACGGCAAGCGCCGCTCGGGGTCGCCGGCCAGCGCGTCGCGGCGAACATCTGCTACGAGGACGTGTTCGGCGAGGAAATTATCCGCGCGCTGCCCGAAGCGACGCTACTGGTTAATTTCACCAACGACGCCTGGTACGGCCGCTCCCATGCAGCGGAACAGCATAACCAGATCGCACAATTGCGCGCGCTGGAAACAGGCCGCATGATGCTGCGCGCCACCAACACCGGCGTGACCTCCATCATCGGCGCGGACGGCAAGGTGCTGCAACAACTGCCGCAACATCGGGAAGCCGTGCTGAACGGCATGGCGCAAGGCTATCAAGGCATCACCCCCTACGCGCGCTGGGGCAATGCGGCAGTGATGCTGCTGATCGCACTGATGCTGGTTTACGCGTGGATTATGGCAAAGCACGGGCGCCAATAAGCGAAGCGCATTGCGCCGTATGAATTCTTCCTCTTCCAAACATCCGGCGCAATGCGCTATCGCTCTTTCGCCCTGCAAAGGCTGGTTTTGCTACCTGCTGCGCTGCGCCGACGATACCCTGTATTGCGGCATCACCAACGATCTCGAAAAACGCCTCGCGGCGCACAATGCCGGCACGGCATCCAAATACACGCGGGCGCGCCTGCCGGTTGAGCTGGTGTTTGCCGAGCCTTGCGCCGACAGATCAACCGCGTCAAAACGCGAGATGGCGATCAAGCGGATGGCACGGGGTGAGAAGCTGAAGTTGCGCACAAGAGCGCCAATACCTTGATTTGACAGGCTGCCAGGCATTTTCCTTCTGGCGGGAACGCTTTTTTGGCGAAAGTTTGAATCACTTCGCGCATGATCCTGGATTACGGCGTGCGCAAAGCGGGAGACGCATCGAGAATTCCACGTTCCCGGTAACCGATATTTGCATGGTTACCCGATGACTTCAAAGTTGCTGTAGCTGCCATCATGCGGCTCGATTTCGACACGCTCGACCTGCGCGCGATCCGGGCCGCGCCGCGCCCAGCGCACGATGGCATCCACATCGGCGGACTCGCCCTGCACTGCGGCTTCCACCGTACCGTCACTGCGGTTGCGCACCCATCCTGCTATCCCCAGCCTTTGCGCTTCGCGGCGCATCGAGTCGCGGAAGAACACGCCTTGCACACGGCCATGAATCACGAGATGTAGCGTTTGCCTGTTCATTATGCGTAACCTTCCCGCGCCCTGATGTCTGCTTGAAATTCTGAAACCGTCAAACAATGGCAAGCGCAATCACCCCATAGCGCGCGAATTTTCCGAGCGCCATGAATAGCGCAGCCTGCCACGGGTTGAGGCGCAGCCAGCCGGCGGCGAGGCACAGCGCATCGCCGAGCAGCGGAACCCAGGCAAGCAGCAACACCGGTGTGCCATGGCGCAATTTTTCCACATGTTTGAGTTGCTGGGTTTGCGGCAGCAGCCAGCCCATGCCGAAGCTCGCCATGCCGCCCAAAGTATTGCCGATGGTGGCGATGCCGAGGGCGGTCCATAAAGTTTCCGGGTGTGTCTTGAGCACGCCGAACAATACGGCTTCCGAGCCGCCGGGGAGCAGCGTGGCGGCGAGAAAGCTGCCGATAAAGAGTGACCAGAGGCTAATGGTTTCGCTCATATTTAATTGGCGGGTCACACGCGAATGGGCATTACAGTCCGCAAGCCTTGAGTTCCCTGCGCAGCCTGAGGTAATCCGGACAGGCCGTTTCCACCACGCGCCAGAACGCCGCCGAATGGTTCATCTCGCGCAGGTGCGCGAGTTCATGCACCACCACATAATCAATCAGGCGCAGCGGCAATTTGATGAGCTGCCTGTTCAGCCGCACCGTGCCGCGCGCGGTACAGCAGCCCCATTGTGTTTTTGCCGAAGAAAGTTTGATCGCACGCGGCATGACATTCAGCAACGCTGCGTAGTGCGCGACGCGCTCTGCGTATAGCCGCTCTGCCTCATGCTGATGCCAATGCGCCACGGCTCGCTCGATTTGCGCCGCTTCACTGTCACTAACGACGAACACCCACAACTCGCTGTCACGCCGACGCACCGGTGCGGCAAATAAACTCTGCGCCACGCGCAAGGTCAGCGCTTCGCCCAAATAATGGGTCGTCCCGCCATCGGCCCAACACATCTCCATCGGTTTGCGTGTCTGCCAACCATCCAGCTTTTCCACTACCCAGTGCGCCTTGTCCTGCAACACGCTGTGCAGCCATTTTTCCGAGGCGCGCAACGGCACGCTCACGGTGAGCCCGCAGTCATCGATGCGCAGGCCGATGCTCCTGCGCCGGTTGCTGCGTTTCAGGGTGTAGGCAATATTTTTTCCGGCAAGCAGCGCGGCGCGTTGCTCGACGCTGGGCGGAGAAACCAGATTGCGCAGGCGTTTCAGCATCAATGCGGCAGTTGCTGAATCTCGTTCTCGATCCACGCCTCGACGCGCGCGTTGATCTCTTCCGCCTTGAGGCCTTTTGTCTCGATCGGCGCGCCGATGCTCATGGTAATAAGCCCGGGGTGTTTACTGAACGCCTTGCGCCCCCATAGCCGGCCGGCGTTGTGCGCCACCGGCACGACCGGCACACCGCTGCTCGCCGCCAGCATCGCCCCGCCGATCTTGTATTTGCCGCGCCGGCCGAACGCCACGCGCGTGCCCTCGGGGAAGATCACCACGCAGAAACCTTGCGCCAGCCGCTCCTTGCCCTGCCTGAGCAATTGCCTGATCGCGCCCTTGCCGTCGCTGCGCTTGATCGCGATCGGGCTGGTCAGCGCCAGCGCCCAGCCGAAAAACGGCAGCCACAACAACTCGCGCTTCAGCACCCATACCTGCGGCGGAAAAATCTGTTGCAGCGCCAGCGTTTCCCATGCCGACTGGTGCTTGCACAGCACGATGCAGGGTTCCCGGGGGATATTCTCGATGCCGCGCACTTCATGGCGGATGCCGCATACCAGATGCAATAATGGCAGCATCAGTTTCGCCCATTGTGAAATGATGCGGTAGCGCGTGAGCCGGCTGAGCGGAAAGGTCAGCAAAGCCAGCAGCGCAAAAACCGGCGTGATGATGATTTGCAACAGCAGGAAAATCAGCGAGCGTATGAAGATCATAGGTTGAAAAGCGACTTGACCATCAAACCAATGTCGCCACTGCAGCCGCCAAATCCGGATAAATCTGTGTGCCCTCCGGCAGTCCGCCTGCCGCCTGCGTTTTCATGCCCTTGCCGGTCAACACCAGATAGGGCTGCGCGCCCAGCGCGGCGGCTGGCTGCAAATCGCGCAGCGAATCGCCCACCACCGGCACATCATCCAGGTTGCCGAGACTGTAGCGCGCCGCGATATCTTCCAGCATCCCGCTCTTTGGCTTGCGGCAGGCGCACTGACTCTCGCTGGCATGCGGGCAGAAAAATACCGCGTCGATGCGCGCGCCAACCAGCGCGCAGGCCTTGTGCATCTTGTCGTGGATCGCATTCAGCATCGCCATGTCGAACAACCCGCGCTCGATGCCGGACTGGTTGGTCGCCACCACCACCCGATAACCGGCCTGGTTCAAGCGCGCAATCGCTTCCAGGCTGCCCGGGATCGGCTTCCACTCCTCCGGGTTTTTGATGAATTGATCGGAGTCAAAGTTGATTACGCCGTCGCGGTCGAGAATGATCAGGTTCATAACTTCAGTCGTTAGTGGGTAGTCGGTGTAGGGTGCATTTCATGCACCATGGTGCGCACAGCGCACCCTACCATTCCTTGCCTATCCGATTTGTTGCCAAAATGGTTACGAATTCATGGAGGCCAAAACAGTCTTTGTAGTGCGGATAAGGCCGCAGGCCGTTATCCGCCGTATGGATATCCATGCGGCGGATAACGCTACGCTCATCCGCCCTACAAAAGATCGTTTTGGCAAGCAACCGGATAGGCAAGTACCATTCTCGCTTCATAATCATGCCGCCAATTTTGAAATATCGGCAACCTGATTCATCAGCTTGCCGAGCTGCTGCAACAGCGCCGCCCGGTTCAAACGCAACGCCTTGTCCTCACACATTACCATCACCTTTTCAAAGAAGTCGTCGATGAAAGGCTTGAGCGTGACCAGCACCTTCAGGTTCTGCCCGTAGTCGCCGCGATCCAGATAACCCGTCGCCATCGGTGCGATGTCCAGCATGGCCTGATGCAGCTCGCGTTCGGCGGCTTCTTGCAGCAACGCCGGTTTCACGGCCGCGTCGGTCAAATCGGCGCCGAGCTCCTCCTGGTTCTTGCGCATGATGTTCAACACGCGCTTGTTGGCCGCCGCCAGATCCTTTGCCACTTCCAGCGCGGCGAAGGCGCGCACCCCTTGCAGGCGCGGCAGGACTTCGTGCATGCGGCCATCTAGTATATGCAGCACCGCCTCAATATGCGACGGCTCGAAATCGCGCTCGCGCAGATAGCCGCGCAGGCGGTCCAGCATGAAGCCTTCCACATCGCTGGCCACCGTCGCGCTCAGCATGCCATCCGGGAAGTTCGCGGCAGCGGTCTTGATCAGCGCGTGCAACGGCAGATCGAGCGGCGTCTCGACCAGGATGCGCAATATGCCCAGCGCGTGGCGGCGCAGGCCGAACGGATCCTTGTCGCCGGTGGGCACCTGGCCGATGCCGTAGATGCCAACCACCGTTTCCAGCTTGTCGGCCAGCGCCACGGCGCACGCGATCGCGCCCTGCGGCAAGGTGTCCCCGGCGAAGCGCGGGTGGTAATGCGCCTCGATGGCGTCCGCCACGACCTTGTCCTCGCCGTCGTGCAGCGCGTAGTAGCGCCCCATGATGCCCTGCAACTCGGGGAACTCACCGACCATATCGGTGAGCAGATCGGCCTTGGCCAGCCGCGCCACCAGTTCCGCGTCCGCCTTGTCCGCATTCAACAGCCGCGCGATGGTGCCGGACAGCGTGGCGATGCGCTCGACGCGCTGCAACTGCGTGCCCAGCTTGTTGTGGTACACCACGCTGCCGAGCTTCTCGACACGGGACTCCAGCGTCTTCTTGCGATCCTGATCGAAGAAGAACTTCGCATCGGCGAGGCGCGGGCGCACCACGCGCTCGTTGCCGCCAACCACCAGGCTCGCGTCTGCCGGACGGATATTGGACACGATCAAAAATTTATTGGTCAGCTTGCCATCGGCGTCCAGCAGCGGGAAATATTTCTGGTTCGCCTTCATCGTCAGGATCAGGCATTCCTGCGGCACTTCGAGGAATTCAGCCTCAAACTTGCCGACCAGTACGTTGGGGCGTTCGACCAGCGCGGTCACCTCGTCCAGCAACGCGTCGTCTACAATCGGCGTTACCCCGCCGCCCGCCTGCAGCGCTGCTGCCGCCAATTGGCGCACGATTTCGTCGCGGCGTTTATCGAAGGACGGAATCACCGCGCCCTCATTTTCCATCTGCGCCGCATAGCTGTCGGCGTCGCGGATTTCCAGCGTCGCGCTGGCCGCCTCGAAACGGTGGCCCTGCGTGGTGCGCCCGGCTTGCAAACCCAGCACCGAAACCGGCACGATTTCCGCACCGTGCAGCGCGACCACCCCATGCGCGGGGCGCACAAACTGCACGCTGCTCCAGCCGTCGGCGAGCTGATAGGTCATCATCTTGGGAATCGGCAGCTTGGCGAGCGCGTCTTCCAACGCCTTTTGCAAACCTTCCGCCAGCGACGCGCCGTTCACCACGCTTTCGAAGAACAGCGCTTCCGCCTTGCCGTCCTGCGCGCGCTTGAGCTGCGGAACAAGTGACGTATCCGCGCCAATGCTGGCAAGTTTCTTCAGCAACGCGGGTGTCGCCTGCCCGTCCGCGTCCAGCCCGACCGCCACCGGCATCAGTTTCTGCGTAATAGGCCTGTCCGCCGCCTGCGCTGCCACATCGGCGACATGCACCGCGAGGCGGCGCGGCGAAGCGTATGCAACGACAGCAGCCTCTTTCGCCACCAGCCCTTGCGCCCTCAGGTTCGCCTTGAGGCTTTCGGCGAAACTCTCGCCCAGTTTCTTCAGCGCCTTCGGCGGCAGCTCCTCGACGAGCAACTCAACCAGCAGATTTTTTGTCGTCATCACGCCGCTCCTTCGACTTTGCTCAGGAGAGGCTTCTTCTCGATCTGAGCCAGCACTTCATCCGCCCATTCCTTCGGTGCCATCGGGAAGCCTAGCCGGGCGCGGCTGTCGAGATAGCTTTGCGCGACGCTGCGCGCCAGGTTGCGGATGCGCCCGATGTAAGCGGCGCGTTCGGTCACCGAAATCGCGCCGCGCGCGTCCAGCAGGTTGAAGCTGTGTGCGGCCTTCAACACCTGCTCGTAGGCGGGCAATGCGAGTTGCTGTTCTATCAGGTGCTTGGCCTGCTTCTCATGGCTGCCGAACGCGCCGAGCAGGAATTCCACATCGCTGTGCTCGAAGTTGTAGGTCGATTGCTCGATCTCGTTCTGGTGGTACACGTCGCGGTAAGTCACGCCCGGTGTCCAGGTCAGGTCGAACACATTCTCGACCCCTTGCAGATACATCGCCAGCCGCTCCAGCCCGTAAGTGATTTCGCCGGTGATCGGCTTGCAGTCGATGCCGCCGACCTGCTGGAAATAGGTGAACTGCGTGACTTCCATGCCGTTCAGCCACACCTCCCAGCCCAGCCCCCACGCGCCGAGCGTCGGATTTTCCCAGTCGTCCTCGACGAAGCGGATGTCGTTCTGCTTCAGGTCGAAACCGAGCGCCTCCAGCGAGCCGAGATACAAGTCGAGGATGTTGGCAGGCGAGGGTTTCAGCACCACCTGGAACTGGTAGTAATGCTGCAAGCGGTTCGGGTTCTCGCCGTAGCGCCCATCCTTGGGGCGGCGCGACGGCTGCACATAAGCGGCTTTCCACGGTTCCGGGCCGAGCGAGCGCAGGAAGGTGGCGGTGTGCGAGGTGCCCGCGCCGACTTCCATATCGTAAGGTTGCAGCAGCGCGCAGCCCTGCTTGTCCCAATAATTCTGTAGCGTCAGGATGATCTGTTGAAAGCTCAGCCCTTGGCTGAGCTTCGGTGAAGACTCATGCCCGCTCGCGGGCGTTATGTTGGAACCAAAGGTAAGCATCGGTTATTTCAGGCGATTGCAAAGGCGTGCATTTTACGGGTTTTAAGCGCGTTGCGTGAATCGTTGTACGGACACTATCTGCCAAAGGGAACCCGACACTGAAAACGCTGCTTGCCATGTTGAAGGCCGTTGGAATGAAACTCTCGGTGGAACCAGAACATCACGCTGCAGCATAAGCTTTGGCGCGGAATATCCCGCCTGGATTTGCATTCGTCTCAACTGCCCATCTTCCATGTAATGAATTCCCCGGCGCGCAACGGTATCAGGCGGTGTTCACCGAATGCGAAACTATCCGGCACTTGCCATTCTTCCTTGCGCAGCGTAATTTTTCCGGTGTTGCGCGGCAGGCGGTAGAAGTCCGCGCCGTAAAAACTGGCGAAGCCTTCCAGTTTGTCCAGCGCACCGAGCCGCTCGAACGCTTCGGCGTACAGTTCGATGGCGGTGTGCGCGGTGTAGATGCCGGCGCAACCGCAAGCCGTTTCCTTGGTGTGTTGCGCATGCGGCGCGCTGTCGGTGCCGAGGAAGAATTTCGGGTTGCCGCTGACCGCAGCTATGCCCAATGCCTCGCGATGCGTTTCGCGTTTCAATACCGGCAGGCAGAAGTAATGCGGGCGCAGCCCGCCGCTGAACAGCGCGTTGCGGTTGTACAGCAGGTGGTGCGCGGTGATGGTTGCCGCGACGGTATCCGGCGCATCCGTCACGAATTGCACCGCGTCGCGCGTGGTGATGTGCTCGAACACCACGCGCAGTTGCGGCAGGTCGCGCAGCAGCGGAATCAGCACGCGCTCGATGAACACCGCCTCGCGGTCGAATATATCCACTGCCGGTTCGGTCACCTCGCCATGCACCAGCAGCGGCATGCCGCAGCGCTGCATTTCTTCCAGCGCCGGATAAGCCTTGCGGATGTCCGTCACGCCCGCATCTGAATTGGTGGTCGCTCCCGCCGGATACAGCTTGACCGCGTGAATGATGCCACTTTCCCGTGCGCACCGGATTTCCTGCGCCGTTGTGTTGTCGGTCAGGTACAGCGTCATCAGCGGTTCAAATTTTGCGCCTGCGGGCAAGGCGGCGAGGATGCGCTCCCGGTAAGCCTGCGCCTGTGCGGCAGTGGTAACCGGCGGCCTGAGGTTGGGCATCACGATGGCGCGGGCGAATTGCCGCGCGGTATCCGGCAGCACCGACTGCATCAGCGCGCCGTCGCGCAGATGCAGGTGCCAATCGTCCGGGCATGTGAGAGTGAGTCGTTGCATGGCAGATTCCAGCGGGATGGATGAGCGAGATTGTAATCCAACGCACCGGCCTGTTGGTGAAGGGATGCAGTGTAAAATAAGCGCCGCCTGCGCTGGCAATTCATGAACAATAGGAGAAGGGGCTTTACGATGCACACACTGATTTGCGGTTCGATGGCCTACGACACCATCATGGTGTTTCCGGATCAATTCAAGAAACATATCCTGCCCGAGCAGATTCACATTCTGAACGTGGCGTTCCTGGTGCCGGAGATGCGCCGCGAATTCGGCGGCTGCGCGGGCAACATCGCGTATAACCTGCGGCTGCTCGGCGGCAATCCGCTGATCATGGCGACGGTAGGCGACGACTTCGACCCGTATGCGGCGCGCCTGAAAAAGCTCGGCCTGCCGCAGCAGCATATCCGCCATGTGCCGGACAGCTTTACCGGGCAGGCGTTCATCACCACCGATCTGGACGACAACCAGATCACCGCATTTCATCCCGGCGCGATGAGTTTCTCCGAGCGCAACCATGTCGGCGACGCGGAGAATGTCAGCCTGGGCATCGTCTCGCCGGACGGCCGCGACGGCATGTTGCAGCACGCGCGCGAGTTCCGCAAGGCGGGCATCCCGTGGGTGTTCGATCCGGGCCAGGGCATGCCGATGTTCGGCGGAGATGATTTGCTGCATTTCGTCGAGCAGGCCGACTATGTGACGGTGAACGACTACGAGGCGCAACTGTTGCAGGACAAGACCGGCAAGAAAATCGAGCAGCTCGCCAAGTCGACGCGCGCTTTCATCGTGACTCTCGGCGCGCAAGGCTCGATCATCTACGCGAACGGCAAGGAGATCGTCATCCCCTGCGCCAAACCGACCGCGCTGCTCGACCCGACCGGCTGCGGCGACGCCTACCGCGCCGGCCTGCTGCACGGCATCCAGCATGGCTGGGACTGGGAGACCACCGGGCGGCTGGCCTCGCTGCTCGGCACACTCAAGATAGCCAGCCGTGGCGGACAGAACCACGCGCCGACTCGCGACGAACTGAAGGCGCAATTCCGGCAGCATTTCGGATTTGACGTGCCGTTGTAAATCATGGGCATCCGAACTCCTGCCGCTCGCCCTGAGTTTGTCGAAGGGCATGCGGCGGCTTCGACAGGCTCAGCCCGAACGGAGTTAAAAAATTTCAGTGCTGGCTTAATGGTAGCTGCCCTGTTGCTGGCCGGATGCGCCAGTGATCGGCAGGGCGGCATCGGCAGCGCCGGTAGTGATGCCAATGCCACCGCCATCAAACTGGGCGTGATCGAAAGCGTTACGCCGATTGAAATGGACGCCAGTTCCGACGGTGGCTCTTCCATTGGCGGCCTCTTTGGCCAGGTTGGCGGCGCCAATACCGGCAGCGGACGCGGCGCAACAGTCGGCGCGATACTGGGCGGCGTGCTCGGCGGCACACTCGGTCATCAGGCCGGCATCGCCACCAAACCCGGCCTGGAAATCTGGGTCAGGCTGGACGGCGAGGAAGGCAAAAGCACTTACGTGATGCAGCCCGGCAAGCCGGATGCCTTTAAGATTGGCGACCGCGTGCGCGTGGTGCGCAAGAAAGGCGAAACGCGCGTCGAGCCGGAAGCCGCCCCAGATAAACCTAAAAGCACACATGAAGAAGACACGCCGAAGCCTTGAAGGCGCTGAAGCACACCACAAAGTGAAAAGGCCTGCATCGCTGCAAGCCTTATTCTATATGGTGGCTCGGGGCGGAATCGAACCACCGACACAAGGATTTTCAATCCTCTGCTCTACCGACTGAGCTACCGAGCCATTTTTTGCTACATTCCCCTCTTAACCGAATAAATCGGCCAGCTTCGGAAGCCGCGCATTATACCGATAACGTGCCAAATAACAAACATCAACACACCACGGACTCGAATTGTTTCAGCAGCCTGAAAATACAAATTCTCATGCTGTATGGATAGCCGGCTTCCATGTTAGATCCAGTTCACGTGCCGCTTTCACATCATCGAGACGCCGCACCGGCATGGTGTGCGGCGCGCCCTTCACCAGCTCCGGCGTGGCGTAGGCCTCGTCGCGGATTTCCTTCAGCGCGGCGACGAAACCATCCAGCGTTTCCTTCGATTCGGTCTCGGTCGGCTCGATCAGCAGGCACTCCGGCACCAGCATCGGGAAGTAGGTGGTGGGCGGATGGAAGCCCTTGTCCAGCAGGCGCTTCGCGACGTCCATCGCGGAGATGCCGGTGGCGTCCTTGAGCGGCTTCATCGAGACGATGAACTCGTGGCTGGCGCGGCGCTGCGGGAAGGCGACGGTGAAGCCCGCCTTTTGCAGTTCCGCCATCAGGTAGTTGGCGTTGAGCGTGGCGAATTCCGCGACGCGGTGCATGCCTTCCGCGCCCAGCATGCGCGCATACACGTAGGCGCGCAGCAGGATGCCGATGTTGCCGCTGAAGGCGGACAGGTGGCCGATGGATTGCGGCAGGTCTTGCTCAGTAAGGTAGCGATAGCTCCCTTCCTGTTTTGCGACCACCGGCAGCGGCAGGAACGGCAGCAGGCGCTGCGCCACGCCCACCGCGCCCGCGCCCGGCCCGCCGCCGCCGTGCGGCGTGGAGAAGGTCTTGTGCAGATTCATGTGGATCACGTCGAAGCCCATGTCGCCGGGTTTGACCTTGCCGAGGATCGCGTTCAGGTTTGCGCCGTCGTAATACAGCAGCCCGCCCGCGTCGTGGATAATTTTCTGGATCGCCTGGATCTGTTTTTCGAACACGCCCAGTGTGGAAGGGTTGGTCAGCATCAGTCCGGCGGTCTGCGGGCCGGTGGCCGCGCGCAGCGCGTCGAGATCGACGTCGCCGTTCGCGTCGGTTGGAATCTCTTTCACGGTGTAGCCGCACATCACGGCGGTGGCCGGGTTGGTGCCGTGCGCCGCATCCGGCACGATGATCTCGCTGCGCGCCGTGTCGCCACGCGCATCGTGGTAGGCGCGGATCATCGCGATGCCGGCGAATTCGCCCTGCGCGCCGGCCATCGGCATCAGGGAAACACCGGCCATGCCGGCCACGTCTTTCAGGATTTCCTGCAAGTCATGCAGACAAGCCAGCACGCCCTGTCCGGTGGATTCCGGCGCAAGCGGATGGCGCGCAAGAAAGTTCGGCAGCATCGCCAGCGTGTTGCAGGCGCGCGGGTTGTATTTCATCGTACAGGAGCCGAGCGGATAGAAATGCGTGTCGATCGAAAAGTTCTTCTGCGACAGGCGGGTGTAATGGCGCACCACGTCCATCTCCGAGGCCTCCGGCAGCAGCGGTTGATCTTGGCGCAACAGCGCGGCCGGGATTCCTGTCCTGAGCCCGGCCGAAGGGCCGCTGATAGCGGCAGCATGATGCGGAGCCTGTGCCGCATTGCGGCGGCCGGGATGGGAGCGTTCAAAAATCAGCATGGTGTTGCAACCTTGAGTAACCGTTGATTTGTAGGTTGGGTTCCCCCTCCGGGGACAAGAGCGGCTTTGCCGCGTAACCCAACAGCACTTTTAATTATGTTGGGTTACGCCCCTTGGGCTAACCCAACCTACGCAGGAAAGATAATTTATCCTGAAAACCGCAGTTGACCCTCTGCATTTCCATGCAAGCCCGCATGGTGATTGATTCTTGCGTCTTTGATGCAGATCACCTTCCGGGTGAACCAGCTGTAGGAGCGCGCCCTGCGCGCGAACAGACTGCTCGCGCGCAGGGCGCGCTCCTACAAGTTTCAACTGCATTTTTCAGGTTTATATGGCCTGCAACGCGGCCAGCGCCGCATCGTAGTTGGGTTCGTTCTTGATCTCGCTGACCAGTTCGGTATAGCGCACCACGTTGTTGCCATCCAGTACGATCACGGCGCGTGCCATCAGTCCGGCAAGCGGGCCGTCGGCGATCTTCACGCCGTAGTTGCGCATGAACTCGCGGCCGCGCATCACGGAAAGGTTGGTCACATTATCCAGCCCCTCGCTGGCGCAGAAACGCGCCATCGCGAACGGCAAATCGGCGGAGATGGTGATCACCACTGTATTTTCCAGGCTGCCGGCAATCTGGTTGAAGCGCCGCTCGGAAGCTGCGCAGGTCGCCGTGTCCAGGCTGGGAACGATATTCAGCACCTTGCGCTTGTCGCCGAAACTTTCCAGCGTGACATCCTTTAAATCCTTGCCCACCAGCGAGAAGGCGGGCGCAGTCTGCCTTACTTTCGGAAAGTCGCCGTACAGTTGCACCGGTGTACCGCCGAGTGTCGGGCATTGCGTCTTGTCGTCTTTCTTCATATCGCTCTCCTATTGAAGTGCGTGGCGTAGCGCCGCCACATAGCGTTGCAAATCTTCGTCAGTCTTGGTTTCAGTGGCGCAAACCAGGATCGCATTGCCCAACTGCGGATAGTGCGGTTGCAGATCGAAGCCGCCCGATACGCCTTGTTCGGCCATGCCGGCCAGTACCGCAGCGGAGGATTTGGGCAGACGCAGCACGACCTCGTGAAAATGCGGCGCACTGAACAAGCGCTTCACACCGTGCACGCCGCCGGCCAGCGCCGCCAGCGCCTGCGTGTTGCCATGCGATGCGGCGGCGGCACGGCGCAGCCCGTCGGCGCCGAGCAATGCCATGTGGATGGCCGCAGCCGTCACCATCAGGCCCTGGTTGCTGCAAATATTTGAGGTCGCCTTGGCGCGGCGGATGTGCTGCTCGCGCGCCTGCAGCGTCAGCGTGAAGCCCGGCTTGCCGTCCAGATCAACGGTGCGACCGATGATGCGTCCCGGCATCTGGCGCACCAGAGCCTGCTTGCAGCACATGAAACCGAAATACGGGCCGCCGCTGGACAGCGGCGCGCCGAGCGGCTGTCCGTCGCCGACCGCGATGTCCGCGCCAAGGGTTGAAAATTGATTTTCACGTTCGCTTCCTCTCCCGCTTGCGGGAGAGGATTGAGGAGAGGGGTGCGTGCCCCAATTGCCCGGCGCCTTCAGCAAGGCCAGCGTCAGCGGATTCACCAGCGCGATGGCCAGCGCATTCTGTGCTTGCGCCCAATCGGTCAGTGCGTCGGCATCTTCCAGCGCGCCGAAGAAATTCGGCTGCGGGATAACCAGTGCGGCGATGTCGGTTCCCGCATGTTGTTCCAGTGCCTTGAGGTCTGTCGTGCCGGTCGCGGCGTCGAATGGAATTTCCACCAGTTCGATGTTCTGCAGCTTGACGATGGAGTGCGCCACGCTGCGGTACAGCGGGCTGGCGGTTGCGGGCAGCAGCACGCGGCGCGAAGTCTTGTGCGCGCGCACCGCCATCAGAATCGCTTCGGCCAATCCGGATGCGCCGTCGTACAGGCTGGCGTTGGATGCATCCATGCCGGTCAGCGACGCGATCATCGTCTGGTATTCGTACAGCACCTGCAATGTGCCCTGGCTGGCCTCGGCCTGATACGGCGTGTAGGCGGTATAGAACTCGCCACGCGTGGCGATCTCCCAGACCGCGGCGGGAATATGATGCTCATAGGCGCCCGCGCCGATAAAGTTGAGCGGCTGGATATCCTGTGCGGCGCGCTCGCGCATCAGGCGCGATACCTGCATCTCGTTCAGTCCGTCGCCGACGGCAGTCAGCTTGCCGCTTTTGAGCGCGGCGGGAATTTCATCGAACAGCGCGTCGATATTTTTCGCGCCGATGCTGGCAAGCATGGACTTGATGTCTTGCTCGGTGTGGGGAATGAAGGGCATGTGGCAGTTGGTAGTCGTTAATTATTTGGACGCAAGACGTAAGTTGGTAGTCGTAAGTCGGCATTGTCCGCTGTGCTGGTTCAACTTACGACTTACGTCTTCTAACTTGCGTCTGCTTAGTGGGCTTCGCTATCGACAACTGCCTGATACGCCGCCGCATCCATCAGCGCATCCACATCCGCCGCGTTGTCCGGCTTCATTTTGAACATCCATGCGGCGTAAGGAGCATCGTTGATTTTTTCCGGGGCGCTGTCCAGTTCGCTATTCACCGCGACCACTTCGCCGGAAACCGGCGCATATACGTCGGCGGCGGCCTTCACCGATTCCACTACCGCGCATTCTTCCCTGGCCTTGAGCTTGCGCCCGACTGCCGGAGTCTCGACAAACACCATGTCGCCGAGCAGTTCCTGCGCGTGCTGGGTGATGCCGATGCTGATGGTGCCGTCGGCTTCGCTCTTGACCCATTCGTGTGAGGCGGTGTATTTCAGGTTGCTCGGGTTGCTCATGATGTCTCCAGATAGTTAACGGTTATTCTATTTTCGTCATTCCCGCGCAGACGGGAATCCAGTTGATAAAAATGCTGGATTCCGGGTCAAGCCCGGAATGACGTCCTATTCAATCAGTTTTTTGCCATTGCGCGCGAACGGATACTTCACTACTTTCGCCGCCAGCATTTTATCGCGTATCGCCACCTGCACAGTATCGCCGGTTTGCACTTCTTTCGGCACGCGCGCCAAGGCGATGGATTTTTCCAGCGTGGGCGAAAAGCTGCCGCTGGTGATTTCGCCCTCGCCGTGTGCGGTGTGCACCTTCTGGTGGCCGCGCAATACGCCGCGATCCAGCAGCACCAGCCCGACCAGATTCCTGCTCGGTGGATTCGCCAGCAGCGCGGCCTTGCCGATGAAGTCGCGTTCGCTCTTTAGGTCCACCGTCCACGCCAGGCCGGATTCCAGAGGGTTTACGCTCTCGTCCATATCCTGACCGTACAGGTTCATGCCGGCCTCGAGGCGCAAGGTGTCGCGCGCGCCGAGGCCTATGGGAGGCACGCCCGCCTTGTTCAGTGCGTACCAGAATTCTTCCACCTTCTCTTTCGGCAGCATGATTTCAAAGCCGTCTTCGCCGGTGTAGCCGGTGCGCGCGATGAATTGCTCGCCGCAATCGGCAGCCTGGAATGCCTGTAATCCTTCGGTTTTTGCTTTTGTGGCGGGCAGCACCTGCCACACCTTGGTGCGCGCATTCGGGCCTTGCACGGCGACCATTGCCAGGTCGTCGCGCGAGGTGATGGTGAGTTGCGGCGCATGTGTTTCGGCCTGCTGCTTCATCCACGCGATGTCCTTGTCCGCCGTGCCCGCATTCACCACGATGCGGAACCACTGCTCGCTCATGAAATAGATGATGAGATCGTCGATCACGCCGCCGTCCGGGCGCAGCATGGCGCTGTAGAGCGCCTTGCCGGGCTGGGTGAGCTTGTCGGCGTTGTTCGCCAGCAGGTAGCGCAGGAAGGCGCGCACGCCATCGCCCTTCGCATCCACCACGCGCATGTGGCACACGTCGAACATGCCGCAGTCGTTGCGTACCCGGTGATGCTCGTCGATTTGCGAGCCGTAGTTCACCGGCATATCCCAGCCGCCGAAATCGACCATTTTTGCGCCCATGGCGCGGTGTGCTGCGTTGAGCGGAGTCTGTTTTAGCGCCATGTTTGCTTTCCAGAAATAAAAAAGGCGCGGCACGTAATCGCGCTGCGCCCCATCTGTCCTTTTTACCTGAGAGATTACAACTCGCGTTGCGTGCCCCTTCGGTGGTTGGATAATCCAACGCTCTCCAGATTTGCCTGTGCCAATGGTTCGTGAGCCTGAGCGGTTGCGGGTGTTGCGCCTTCGGCGGTGTCCCAGTCCGTGAAACGATACTGGCCGACACTCTCTCCCATTGGTTTGAACGGCAGGGCGAATTATGCCGGAAAGACCAAGGGCTGACAAACTACAGCCCGTCAGCAAGGGGTGCGATTCAAACTGATGTGGAACTTATGCTGCTTGCCAGGTCAATACTGCAATTGCGCAGAATAGGATGCTCGCCCGGCTCAACCGGGAGCGCCGACGTCCTCGTCGGCATTCTTGTGGGCCTCACCATTTGTTGCCGACGGGGATGTTGGCGCTCCCGGTGCTGCTGCAAAGGGTCGGCTTACGAAGCTCTCTGCTCTCCAGATACTTCCACATTAGTTTGAATCACACCCGTCAGCAAGCCCGCCCGCCGCTCACCCGCTCGATGCCCGCCAGGTCGCGCGCCGAAAAAACCTCGGCGTACCCCGCCGCACCGAGCAGTTCGCGCACCCGTCCGGCTTGGTCGTAACCGTGCTCGAACAGCAGCCAGCCGCCGGCATCGAGATGTTCCTTTGCGCCCGCGACGATGCGGCGGATGTCGTCCAGCCCGTCCGCGCCGGAAGCCAGCGCATCGCGCGGCTCGAAACGCAGGTCGCCCTGCGCGAGATGCGCGTCGCCCTCGGCGATATACGGCGGGTTCGATACGATCAGGTCGAAGCGTTCGCCGGCCAGTATCGCAAACCAGTCGCTTTGCAATAAACGCACGTTGCCGATGTTCAAACGCCGCGCATTTTCTCGCGCCACGCCCAACGCCTCCTGCGACGCATCCACCGCCGTCACTTCCACATCTGGCCGCGCATGGGCGATGGGGAGCGCAATCGCGCCGCTGCCGGTGCCGAGATCCAGCACTCGGAACAAACTCCCTCTCCCGTCTCGCCAGTGCGAGCAGCTTTGCTGCCGCTCGCGGCGGGGATGCCCCCTGCGGGTACAGGGAGAGGGTTGGGGTGAGGGTTGCGGAATCCGCTGCAACGCCAGTTCGACCAGCAACTCGGTATCGGCACGCGGAATCAGCGTAGCGGGTGTCACCCTGAACATCAGCCCAAAGAATTCGCGCTCGCCGAGGATATAAGCGAGAGGTTCGCCGCTTAAACGCCGCTCGAGCAGCGCCGCGTAATGCGCCTGCTGTCCGGCGTCGAGGATTTGTTCGGGATGGGTGAGCAGGTAAGCACGGTTCACCTGCAATACCGCCTGCAGCAGGCATTGCACCTCGATGCGCGCGCTGCCGGAATCCAGTTCGAGTGCGGCTTCCAGCGCGGCTTTATCGTGGGTTAGGAGGGATTGAATGGTGTGCGGCATGAACTGATGTGGGCAGGGTGTTGTTCGAAAAAATCGAACCTTTAACTTCCCTTCAGCTTTGATTCTGTCGAATCTTCTGGATTTGCTGCGCAAGGACGGGAATGGATTGTCGTATCGTGTCCCAGACGATGTCCAGATTGATATCGAAGTAGCCGTGCGCCATACGATTGCGCATTCCGCGCATGCTTTTCCATTGCACTTCCGGATAGCGGGCGATGAATTCCGGATATTCATCAGCCAGCTTGGTAGCGGCTTCGCCGATGACCACGATGTTTAGAATAACCGCCTGCTGGGTTCGCTTGTCGGCCAGAAAATCTTCCTTGGAAAAGCCTTCCACATAGCTGCGGATAAGCCTGATGGCTTCAAGCATGTGGTCGAGGTAGTCGTTGTGGCGCAATGGCTGACCGGTGCTCATACCAGCGCAGCCTCTTTGAGTATCTGGTCGCGAAACTTAACAGGCAGATCGCCGGGCGTGAGCACATCGACCGACACGCCGAGCAATTGCTCCAACTCGAACTGAACGGCGCCCAGATCAAGCAATGTTGCGCCTGGAAGCGGATCGACCAGAAGGTCGAGGTCGCTGTTGCTGTTGTCCTCTCCGTGCAGCACAGAGCCGAATACGCGGAGGTTGCGCATTCTGCTTTGCTCAATCACGCGGCGAATAGCGGCGCGGTGTGTGTGGAGTGCTTCGGAAGGTTTCATGATCGATACCGAATCAGTAACCGGAATTATGTGCGCTTATTATGCCGTCTTTCTTACGTGGCGGCACAGGCAAATGCGATGCTGGGCTCGTTGGCGTAAACCGTGGTGCGTCCCCGATAATTTATCCCCGATAATTTAATGTTAGCAGTTACCGGAGGAATATCACAATGGACATATCCAACCTTACCGCCACCGAGCTTGATGAGCTTATTTCCAAGGCAGCAGAGAAGCGCGCAGGCATGATGCCTCATATATCCTACGACCCGCCAAAAGACGGCACGTTTACATTTAATCCCGGATGGTACGTTGACCTCGTTGATACTGGCAGCCTTGTGCAAATAAGAAGCCCCGGAGTAGGATGGGTGTCTGTTGTAATCCCACCCATTGATAGAGCGCGAATAGCCTCTATGCTCACCATGCATTGCTTGATGTCGGCAGCTACCCAAACTAGCCCCACCACCGCTGCGCATACTCCAACAATTACAGGTGTTGGAGGCGGCGGTGTTTTGCATTAATTGTTTAATATCACCCATGCTAACCCTCCGTTCAACCAGACCGCCCAACAGCGGGGCGGCTGGTTAACTCTACGTTAGCGGCCTATATAGGAAAGGTAATCCATGAGAACTGTTGCAATTTTCGGAATTCTATTCAGCACAATAGTAACAACCTATGCAGCTCCTTCGAATGCAGAATCTGACGTTACTCTTTATTGCACAGGTTCAACTTGGTCACAAATAATAAATCAAGGTGAAAGCCCTACTGACGCAATAGTTAGGTTCCAGAATAAGGCTATTTACATCGAAATAAATGCGGTTGGTTTTGGGCATTCATCAACACCCCCCAAAGCTGTTACTGGCATGCAGGTTGCTGGAACCATCACTCTCACCTCTGCATTTCAAGGGCAACCCAATATCAAGGTTAGCTATAGTCTAAATCGTTACAGCGGATCGTTAACTGTCTTTCCCATAGAGCAAAATGCAAAAGTACTTTTTAGTGGTGTCTGCAAGCGTACCAGTCCTCTTTTCTAAGGTGAAATAATCGGAAATAATCGGGGTCAGACCACGGTTTCCCGGTTTATTTCCACTCCAACTCATTGCATCGCACCCTACCAGCAAAACCTCGCATTAACAATTATGCCGAAAGGCCTATACATTTTGCAGCGAGAATTAATGTGCCAGGCTCAGATTAAATTCGCGAGTTCTGGATTCGTGTAAATTCAATTACGCTGCGTGCTCTTCGAGCTTCGCGGGCCGGCTTTCGAGATAAAGCGTGCCAGGGTCAAAGTCAATTTCTTTTGGCCATGTGACGGTGCCGTGGCTGGCTCGTGCCAATTTGAAAAACGCGACTTGGCGTAGCGGCTCGAATACCGGATATGGCTTTTGCCAGCAGGTCAAGCAATGCTTGTTTGCTTTGTCGTGGTAAGCGCAGCACCATGTATCCGGGTGTCAGTCCTCGGGCGGATGAGCCGCAGGCGTTATCCGCCGAATGGGATTCTCATACGGCGGAAGGCGCTGCGCTTTTCCGCCCTACAGGTTCTGCATATTCCTGATAATTCTGTGACGCAATACTATGTTGACAAACTACGTTAACCAAGTCATTGGTTAACGCCTTCGGCTCATCCGCCCTTCGTGAATTGCGTGTCCATCAGCACCCACAAAATCAGCGCTGCCGTTTCCAGCAACTCGATCAGCGCGCCCGCCGTGTCGCCGGTGGTGCCGCCGAGGCGCGCGATCATCATGCGCCGCAGCAGCCAGAACGCGGCGAGGCATCCCAGCGCCAGCGCGACCCCGCGCATCCCCAGCACGGCCAGCATGCCCAGCAGTGTGGCCAGCAACATCATAATCACAGCGCGGCGCGGCGCATGTTTGGCAAGCGCCTCCCCCAGCCCGCCGGGGCGCACATACGGGGTGGTGAGGAACAGCAACGGCACGGCGCTGCGCGCCAGCAGCAGCGGCCACAGCAATGCCCAGCCGTTAGCGCATTGCACCAAACTGACCAGCGCGGAAAATTTCAGCAGCAGCACCAGCACCACGGCAACCACCGCAACGGGGCCGGCATACGGGTCTTTCATGATCGCCAGGGTGCGCTCGCGGTTGCCGAGGCCGCCCAGCCACGCATCCGCGCTGTCGGCCAGGCCATCCAGATGCAGCGCGCCGGTCATCACCACCCATGCCGCCAGCAGCAACGCGGCATGTAGCAGCGCCGGCACGCCATGCAGCATGGCATGCAGCCCGGCCAGCAATGCGCCCAGCAGCAACCCCACCAGCGGGTAATACAGCAGCGACGCGCCGACCTCGCATTCGCCATAAGGCTGTTTGAGCCTGACCGGAATCTGCGTGAGGAACTGGATCGCGAGCAGCAGGGGATAAAAAGATTTCATGCTGAGGCCTGTGCGGTTTGCTTTGGTTCATGCGCCACAATGGCCTGATGCAGCGCAGCGTGCGGTACCGACAGGTTGAGCAGTTCGGTCAACGGGCGTTGTTGCAGGTGACACAGGATGATGCGCATCACCCCGCCGTGCGTAACCAACAGCACATGCTGGCCGGGATAGCGCGCGGGCAATTCCTGCCAGGCCGCCAGCACGCGCGCCTGGAATGACAGCAGCGGTTCCGCCTGCGGCGGCGTAAAGGCAACCGGGTCGCGCCAGAAATTTTCCAGCGCGCCAGCATCGGCGGCGGCGATTTCTGCCGCACTGCACCCATCCCATGCGCCGAAATCTATCTCCTGAAAACGCGCATCAAAATGCAGCGGCAAGCCATGCCGCTGCGCGTAATCTTGTGCGAATGCCGCGCAACGCACCAACGGCGAACTCAGCACCGCGTGGTAACACGGCGCATTCAGCAAAGCCTCCGCCATCTGCCGGAAACCGTGCTCGCTTAGCGGCGCATCAGTGCGCCCCAGATAGACACTGCCTGCCCGCGTTTCACCGTGGCGCAGCAGGTCGATGCAAGTACGGCCAGCAGAGATTTGCGGTTGACCGGACATTACAGTTTGCCCGATACCTGCGCTTCGGCAAAAGTCGCCATGTTGTTATGCAATGCGCAGGCCAACTGCAACAGCGGCACCGCCGTCGCCGCGCCGCTGCCCTCGCCCAGCCGCATCCCGATCTGCAACATGGGTTGCACATCGAGTGCGGTGAGCACGCGCTGATGCCCCGGCTCGGCGGAAATGTGCGCAAACAACAGCCAGTTGCGCACATCAGGCTGGATGCGCACGGCGGTCAGTGCCGCCACGGTACTGATGAAGCCATCCACCAGCACCGCCATGCCGCTCTGTGCGGCGGCCAAATAGGCGCCCGCCAACGCCGCGATTTCGAAACCGCCCACATGGCGCAACACGTCCAGCGCGCCCTCACCCCCCACCCCTCTCCCGCCTGCGGGCGAGGGGAGAAAACCGTGCAAATCCAGCGCGCGCTGGATCACCGCAGCCTTGTGCGCCACGCCTTTGCTGTCCAGCCCCGTGCCGGGGCCCGCCAGCAACTGCGGCGATTCCTGCAACAGCGCGCAGGCGATGGCGCTTGCCGAGGTGGTGTTGGCAATGCCCATTTCGCCGCCGATGAACAGGTGCGCGCCATCCTGTTTTGCGCGCAACGCCGCCGCTTGCCCGGCTAGCAAAGCCGCAGCCAGTTGCGCTTCGGTCATCGCCGGGCCCTGCGCAAAATTGGCCGTGCCGGCGGCAATGCGCTCATCGCGCACTTTGGCCAATGGCTCGACCGGCAACACCGTGCCGAGATTGATGACTTCCAGCGTGGCATTTAAGTGCTTCGCCAGCACGCTGATTGCCGCGCCGCCGCGCGCAAAATTGCGCACCATTTCCACCGTGACAGCCTGCGGGAAGGCGGATACGCCCTCTGCCGCCACGCCATGGTCGGCGGCAAATATGCTGATATGCAAACGCTCCATCTGCGGTTTGTCCGTACCCTGCAACGCGGACAATTGCACCGCAATGGCTTCCAGCTTGCCCAGTGAGCCGGGCGGCTTGGTGAGTTGCTCCTGCCGCGCCAGCGCCGCTGTGCGCGATAATTCGTTCAATGCGGCACAGGGCTGTGCCAGCCAATTAGTATTCATGCTTACTCCTGTTCAATTTAACCCCATGATGCAGAAGGCACGGCGCGCCGTACCCCTACTATTCTTTTTTCACCACCAGCGGCAACCCCGCCACCATTAAAATTACGCGTTCGCACAACGCGGCTAATTGCTGATGCAGCCGCCCCGCCTCGTCGCAATAACGGCGCGACAACTCGCCCAGCGGCACGACGCCCATATTGGTTTCGTTGCTGACCAGAATGATCTGTCCGGGCAAGCGCGGCAGCACTTCCAGCAGCGCGGCACATTCGCGGCGCAGCTCCTGCTCGCTTGCATCGCACAGCAACTGCGTCAGCCACAACGTCACGCAATCCACCAGCACGCAACGCTGCGCTGTTGCCTCCCGCTGCAGGACTTCGGCCAGGTTCTGGCCTGCCTCGACCGATAGCCAGCTGTCCGGCCTGCGCGCCTGATGTTCGGCCACGCGCCGCTGCATCTCCGCATCGCGCGCCTGTGCGGTGGCGACATACACCACCTGCAAACCGGAGGCCTGCGCATGCTGTTCCGCGAAACGGCTTTTGCCGGAACGCACGCCGCCCAAGATCAGTTCGCGCATGACATCTCTTCCAAAGCGAATAATTCCCGCAACTGCGCGGTATCCAGATATTGCTCCACCGCATCGGCGAGCCGCTCCAGATCGGCTTCGCGGCGCGCACGATAATCCGGCGTTGCCGCCTCGCGCAGCCCGGCCCAGCGCAACAGCGCGTCGGTCGCGGCGCTTGATTCAAACAGGCCGTGCAGATAGGTGGCGAGTATCTGCCCGTCGCCGCTGATTGCCCCATCCGCGCCGTGCTCAAGCTGCACTGCCGGGTGTTGCAGCGCGCGGCCAACTGAAATACCGGCATGGATTTCATAGCCTGACACCGGCGCATTTTCCAGCATCAGCATGCCGCGCACATTGCGCAGTTGTTTTTCCGCTTGCAGGGTGGTGCTCAGCTCCAGCAATCCCAGCCCGGCGCTGCTGCCGGCTTCGCCTTCCAGCCCGAGCGGGTCGTGAATCTCCTGCCCCAGCATCTGCAAGCCGCCGCAGATGCCGATGAGCTTGCCGCCGTAGCGCAGATGCCGCCGTATCGCGGCTTCCCAGCCCGACTCGCGCAGGCTGGCGAGATCGCCGCGCACCGCCTTGCTGCCCGGCAGGATGATCAGATCGGCGGCGGGAATAGCCTCGCCCGGCGCAACAAAACTGAATTCGATTTGCGGATGCAGGCGCAGCGGATCGAAGTCGGTATGGTTGCTGATGTGCGGCAGCACTGGCACGATTACGCGCAGGCTCCCTCCCCCGCAGGCGGGGTAACCAGCGACTTGGCTGACGTAGTTGGTCAGCCTAGTCGAATGGCTAGTAGTTCCATCAGAGGGCTGGGGTGGGGGTTTGTGATCGAAGAGCGCAACCGGTATTGCATCTTCCGCTTCCAGATGCAGGTCGCGCAAATAAGGCAATACGCCGATCACCGGCTTGCCGGTGTACTGCTCCAGCCAATCCAGGCCGGGCTGCAACAACGCCAGATCGCCGCGAAAACGATTGATGACGAAACCAGCCACGCGCGCCTGTTCGCTGGGCGAGAGCAACGCCAGCGTGCCGACCAGATGCGCGAACACGCCGCCACGGTCGATGTCGGCGATCAGGATCACCGGGCAATCCACCGCTTCGGCAAAGCCCATGTTGGCGATGTCACCCGCGCGCAGATTGATTTCGGCGGGGCTGCCCGCGCCCTCGACCACTACCACGGAATATTGTGCAGACAGGCATCGATGCGATTCCAGCACCGCTGCGCGTGCCGTGTTTTTGTAGGCGTGATATTCCAGCGCTTCCATATTGCCGATGGCATGCCCGTGAATGATGACCTGCGCGCCGGTATCGCTGTTCGGCTTGAGCAGCACCGGGTTCATGTCGGTGTGCGGCGCAAGGCGCGCGGCCTGCGCCTGCACCGCCTGCGCGCGCCCGATCTCGCCGCCGTCGCCGGTCACCGCGCTGTTCAATGCCATGTTCTGCGGCTTGAACGGCGCGACGCGCACTTCCTGCCGCACCAGCCAGCGGCACAAAGCCGCGACCAATGTGCTTTTGCCCGCATCGGAGGTGGTGCCCTGCACCATCACTGTCCGTGCAGTCATCGCTTCATCCCGCTTAACGCTTCAGCCAGGCGCGCCCATTGCGCCTCGTCGCGCGGCAGGCCGAAACGCACGCTGGGCGGCGTATCGAACAAACGGGTCAGGATGCCCTGTTGCGCCAGATGCTGATGCACGCTCGCGGCAGATACGCAGCACACCCACTGAAACAGGTTGCTGCCGCCACTCGGCGCCAAGCCTTGCGTGCTCAGCAAATCCGTCAGGCGTTGCGCCGCCAGCGGCAGAGCCTTGCGCGTCGCGTCCTGCCAGGCAGTATCGCGCAAGGCCAGCGTTGCAACATAGCGCGACGGCGCGGCGATCGGCCACGGCCCGAACAATTCGGCGAGCGGCTGCAACACATTTTCTTCCGCCAACACGAAGCCGGCCCGCGCACCGGCCAGACCGAAAAATTTCCCCAACGAGCGCAGCACGATCAAACCGGGGCGCGGGCAGGCCGACGCGAGACTGTGCTCGGGTGAAGCATCCATGAACGCCTCGTCCACCACCAGCCAGCCGCCGCGTGCCGCCAGTTGCGCATGCAGATCCAGCAATTCTTCCCGACGAAAAAGTTTACCGGTGGGATTGTTCGGATTGACGATGACCACGACCTGCGCAGTCGTACCGGCTTGCAAAATCTCTGCCGCAGGCACGCTGACAACATGATGGCCGTGGCGCTGCCAGGCGTGCGCGTGTTCCGCGTAACTGGGGGCGACGATTGCCACTTGCGTCGGCGGGCGCAACATCGGCAAGGCTTGAATAGCCGCCTGCGAACCCGCCACCGCCAGCAATTGCGCTGTGCCGTAATAGTCTTGTGCGGCGGCGTTCAGTTCGTCGTCGTCCTGCGGCAGGCATTGCCAAACCTCGTTCGGCACGACGGGTACCGGCCAACCGTGCGGATTGATGCCGGTGGACAAATCCAGCCAGTCTGCTTCGGCTATTCCATATTGCCACGCGGCGTGGCGCAACCGCCCCCCGTGCTCAAGCATGTTGCCACCTCGATACCAGCAGCGTCACCAGGGTAATGATCATCAGCCATGCGTACAGAGTATGGCGCACCAGCCGCATGGCGCGCGCAATGTCCGCCGCGCCGGCCACCATGCCGCAGCCCAGCAGCGGGCGCTGCTCCAGTTCGCCGTGATAAATTGCCGCGCCGCCGAGCCGCACACGCAACGCGCCCGCCCCGGCGGCCATCACCGGCCCGGCATTCGGGCTTGACCATGCCGCAGCCTGTTGCCGCCAGCAATGGAATGCGCTGCGCGAGTGGCCGAGCAGCGCATAGCTCAGCGCGGTCAGACGCGCCGGGATGAAATTCAATACGTCGTCCAGACGCGCCGCCGCCCAGCCGAAATAATTGTAGCGGTCGTTGCGATAGCCCCACATCGCATCCAGCGTGTTGCACAGGCGGTACAGCACCACGCCCGGCGCGCCCGCCACAACGAACCAGAACAGCGCGGCGAAGATCGCATCGTTGCCGTTTTCCAGCACCGATTCCACCGTGGCGCGCGCCACCCCTTCCTCGTCCAGTTGACGGGTATCGCGGCTGACCAGCATGCCAGCTTGATGCCGCGCATTCGGCAGGTCTCCGGCAGAAAAGGCGTTAGCCACGCACTCGGCATGTTCGCGCAGGCTGCGCGGGGCAATCGCGAAATACAGCACCAGGATGGAGAACAGCGTCCCAAAAATATCGTTTCGCTGCGCCAGCGCTGCCAGCAGTACAAATGGAACCAGCAATACGGCAACTGCGGCGATGCCGCGCGCGTAGCGCATCGCAGGAATCGCGCTCGCTGCTCCATAAAATATTCTTTCGGCACGATGCGCCAACAAGCCGAAGCCGGCCAGCGGGTGGAAACGGCGCGGCTCGCCCAGCAGGCTGTCGAGCAGCACCGCCGCGAGTATCATCAGCGGCACTTCCGAATGACCGAGGAATTCCGGCAGCGGCATGATGGAAAATCCGCCGCGCTACAGCTCGATGCCCGGCTGCGCGCAGATGCCCGCATCGAACGCATGTTTGATCGGGCGCATTTCGGTGACGGTGTCGGCGTATTCGATCAGCGCATCGGGCGCGGCGCGGCCGGTCAATACCACATGCTGCATCGGCGGACGGCTGCGCAGCGCCTCCAGCACTTCTTCGATCTTCAGGTAGTTGAGCTTCAACGCGATGTTGATCTCATCCAGCACCACCAGCGCGATGTCCGGGTTGCGCAGCATGGCGCACGCCACCTGCCACGCGGCCTGCGCCGAGGCGATGTCGCGCTGCTTGTCCTGTGTCTCCCAGGTGAAGCCTTCGCCCATCACGTGGTACTCGACCTCGGGAAAGCGGCGAAAAAAGGTTTCCTCGCCGGTGGAAGCGCTGCCCTTGATGAACTGCACCACGCCGACGCGCATGTTGTGCCCGAGGGCGCGCGCGATCATGCCGAAGGCGGCGCTGCTCTTGCCCTTGCCGTTGCCGGTGTGCACCAGCACCACGCCGCGCTTTTCGGTGGCACGGGCGATTTTCGCGTCCACCACTTCCTTGTGGTGTTGCGCGCGTGCGCGGTGTCGCTCGTCTGCGGCGCCCTTCCCGCTCATCACTCGGCTTTGGCGGCAGCCGGTGCGCGCGCAGCCAGCAGCGCATACAGCGCTGCCGCACACACCAGATACAGCAGGCCGCCGGCCAGATACTGGGAATAGTATTGCGCCACGCGCGCGGCGTATTCGGCCATGCCCATGGCCGGGTAGCGATCCGAGAACAGATAGAACGCGCCATTGGAAATGAGAAACGCCGCGCTCAGCGCGGCAACCGAAAGGCCGGCAAATACGCCCAGGCTGCGCAGGCTGTATTGATGAATGCGCGCGTAGTAGCGCCCCGCATACCATAATACCGCGTAGGTCGGGATCAGGAACCAGTAGGCGGGCGTCACGCAATAATCGCTCACGCCGAGGTGGGCGATCGCCACATAATCCAGCGCGCCCGCTTCGAGCAGCAAGCCGGCAAACAGCAGCGGGCTGGCGATGAAGAAGCCGGCCAGCAGGAACACCGCCAGCGAAGCATCCGGCAAGTGCAGCGCGCTGCCGAAATGATGCATGCGCGTGGCCGCCATCAAGACCGCCAAAGACAAGCCGATTAACATTGAACGTCGGGATAACTGTTTCATGTTGCGCTCCTTATAAAATGAAGAAAAATGTGGGGTGGGCACAGCCCACCGTAATCCGCAAACCGCGCCGAATCATATTCCCGCAGAATCGTTGGGTAGCTTTGCATAGCCATCTGACTAGGCTGTCAGAGAACGACAGCCAAGTCATTGGTTAACGCTGCGCTAACCCAACCTACGGAAGCTGCGACTGCCCGATTAATTTCCAGGCTGATAATTCAGCGTGAAGTATAACCCGCGCCCCGGCTGATTATAGAACTGCGCGGTCTCGTATTTCTTGTTCAGCAGGTTGTCGATGCGGCCCTGCATCAGCCAGCCCTGTGCAATGCGGTATTCGGCGCGCATGTCGAGCAAACCGTAGCCGCCCAGACGTTTGGCGTTGGCGAGATCATCAAAGCGGCGGCCTTCTGCATACAGCGAACCGGCCAGACGATATGCGCCAAAGCTGTGTGCCGCTTCGATGCGCATCGCTTCGGTCGCGCGACGGTTCAGCAGCCTGCCCTGATTCCCGCCGGAAGCCTGGCGCGGGTCTTGCAGGGTCAGCGTACCGTTGATGTCCCAATCTGCGAACTGTGTTTGCAACTGCCCTTCCAGCCCGCTCAAACGCGCGGTGTTGATATTGGCGGGAGCAAAGGTGACGGTATCGAAACCGATCAAATCGGTGATATTGGTTTGGTAGGCATTCAGCGACCATGTGCCAAATTTGCCATGCCCTGCCATACCGGCTTCGATGCTGCGCGACAACTCGGGACGCAGCGCCGCACTGCCGAATCCGGGGTAGTACAGCTGATTGAAGGTGGGAGCCTTGAGCGCCGTGCCATAAGAAGCCGTCAGGCGCAGCGTATCGTTGATCGCATAACCGTAGCCCAGGCCGGAGGTGTTATGTCCGCCGAACTGCTGGTTGTCGTCGCGGCGCAGGCTGGCTTGCAGGCTGTGTGCGCCGAAACTGCCCTGATACTGCCCGAACCGCGCGCGGTTGCTGCGCGCGGTTTGTGCATAGGCGCGCAGGCTTTCGATACGATCCTGTTGATAATCCAGCCCGACGCTGAGCAGTTGATCGGCGCTTAACGCAAAATCATTTTGCCAGGTCAGGCTGTCGCGCTGCGTGTTGTAGCGGTCGATATACAAACCGTTAAAAAACAAATCGGAATTATCCCGGCTGAGCCCGGCGCGCAGCGTCATATTCCACTGTTCGGTCGCGGCGAAATACGCGCTGCAGCCCAGCACTTGCTGCACCGATTTGGCCTCGTTGCCGGCGAAGATGCTGCCGTCCGACTTGCTGACGCTGTTCGCCTGGAGCGCGTTGAAATCCGCTGTCGCGCCATTGTCGAAACGATAGCCGCCGCGCAGCCCCAGCGACAAATTGCGATAGCCGTCGTTGTCCGGCTCTACAACGAAACAACCCGCCGCCAAGCTGCCACGGCATGCATTAAAGCCGGTCGTATCCTGTTGATTGAGCCTGGCGTTGAACCAGCCTTGCTCCCCGCCGCCGCTCAAACCGAACATGCTGTTGAACGTGCCATAACTCCCCGCCGTCGCGCTGAACGATGGGGTCAATGCACCGCCGCCCTTGCGCGTGAAAATCTGGATCACGCCGCCGATCGCTTCCGAGCCATACAGGCTGGTGCGCGGCCCGCGCACGATTTCGATACGCTCGATCTGTTGCACTGGAATATCCTGGAATGAAGCTGTACCTAAAGTGGCCGAGCCGATCTTGACACCGTCCACCAGCACCAGTACATGGTCGGCATTGGCGCCGCGCAGAAACACCGAAGTCGCCTTGCCCGCGCCGCCGCTGTTGCTGAGGGTCAAACCCGCCACGCCGCGCAGCACGTCCGGCAGGGATTGTGCCTGCAGGCGTTCAATATCCTGACGGGTAATGACGGAAACGGAAGCCAGTGTCGCATCAGCGGATTGCGCGGTGCGCGTGGCGGTGACGACTACATCCGGCAAGGTTTCGTTTGCGTAGGCATGGGTACACGCCACACTGAATAGCGCGGCAGATAATTTGCATCTCATTTGAAGTGCTCCTGAAAATTTCCAAGCGTCCCCGTTGGAAGATTAAATTCAGGAAATGCGGCGGGAAAAAAGCAGAAGTTGAACGGTTTTGCGCTGTCCATTTTCCGATGCGCCACCCGCAGCATCTCCTGTTCCTTTGCTCCAGGGCCGGTCTCCGGGCTCGCAAGTCTTGATTTGCCGCCTTCCCATGATCGCTCACAGTGGCCTACTGGCAAATCCGCACTCGCTTACCGTTGCGGGGGCAGCACAGGCATCGGGTCGATTCCCTCACCTGTTTCCCGTTTAACTCGTCTGCTTGCAGACGAGAACCTCAAAGCAGTGCGCACTTTATCATAAGCATGGCACACTCGCATGGCACACTCGCCAAAAAAATCACAAACCGCTTTCAGAACTCCAGCTTACCGTTTGACTTATCAGCACTTTTCAAATTATAGTCAGCGCATGGAAAATGAATTGAACGCGCTGGAAGGAAAACTCACGCAACTGATACAGGTGAGCGGAAAGCTGCGTGCGGAAAACCATCAGTTGCGCCAGGAACTGGCACATGCGCTCAGCAGCAACCGGCAATGCAGCGACAAGGTGGAGAACGCAAAGGCGCGTTTGGAAAAATTGCTGGTTACTCTCCCGGAAGACCAGCCATGAGCGGCGCAACCAAAACACTGGAAATCAAAATCCTCGACCGGGAATTGCGTGTCGCCTGTCCCGATGATGAGCGTGGCGAATTGCTCGATGCCGTTGCCTATCTGGACAAAAAAATGCGTGAAATACGCGATACCGGCAAGATTGCCAGCGTCGAGCGCATTGCCATCATGGCCGCACTGAATATTGCCCACGAACTACTTTCGGTCAAGATTGGGCGCGGATTTGACCTCGCCGACTTTAAGCGTAGAATGAATTCTATGGAGACAGCGATCAATGAGGCGTTAGCCGAACAGGATACGTTGTTTTGAGTTGTCCCCTGCGGTGCTCGTCAGGCCTGTAATTCTTTGAGCCAATAAGTTAGTTTAGGTCGCGACCCATCAAGCCGCTGTTGTGAACGTCCAATCCGGATGAGCCTGATGCGGCTGGGAAACGACCATCTTGGACCGCAGGTTCAAGATGCCGGGTCAACGGCACAGGCGGGGGGCTTTATTTCAGTGCGGTCTTATTCAGGCCGCACTTTTTATTTGCGGATAGCAACCTTGCGCTACTGGCTGAGTAACGCGCATCAATCTATCAAATGCGGCTGAAAGCCACGAAAATACTAGGCTTCAGGCATTATTGAAAACGCTATATCCGGCTATTTTTTAGTTTGGGTGGGGTTTCCATTGTGTCTGCCTTACGGTGGTCGCGCTCGAGCAAGCAACCCTTCGGCAACCTTTATCTTGAAGCAATGCACTCGCACGACCATCTTGAAATAATATGGCTTTAAGTACATAATCCGCCCATGCCTTGGAACGTACTCTTTCACGATGATTTTCACGCCGAGTTTCAGGCGATGGGTGGCGCGCTCCAGGATGAATTGCTCGCCCACGCCCGGCTCCTTCAGGAATTTGGCCCGCACTTGGGCAGGCCGACGGTGGATACGCTCAAAGGCTCGAAGCACGCGAACATGAAAGAGTTGCGTTTCGATTGTGAAGGCGGAGTATGGCGGGTGGCTTTCGCGTTTGATACCGAACGCGCGGCAATCCTGCTGGTGGGCGGCGATAAGGGTGGCGCAGATCAGCGGCGATTCTATAAAAAGCTGATTGCCAGCGCCGACGCGAGATTTGACAGACATCTGGCAACGCTTAAAACCGCCAGCGCATCAAAGCAAGTAAAGGAGAAAATTCATGGCAAAAAATCTAAATGATGTGTTGGCGGCACTGCCGCCCAAGCGTCGCGCAAAAGTGGAACAGCGCGCGGGCGAACTGGCAACGCTCAAGGACTTGCGCCTGGCCGTCGAGCACACCCAACAAGACCTCGCCGCAAGCCTTGGGGTAGGACAGGATACGATCTCGCGCATCGAACGCCGCAGCGACTTGTTGCTTTCCACACTGCGCCGCTATGTCCAGGCAATGGGCGGCGAACTCGATCTGGTCGCGCGCTTCCCCAACCGCCCGCCCGTTTTGCTCGATCACATCGCTCAAGAGCCGGCAGCGAAGGCGCGCACCGCATCTACCAGGCTAACCGGCACACGCGGCAAGGTGGTTGCATAGCGGGTTAACGGGGTGTGATTTGACACTCAGGCATGCCGGTTCTACATTCCACCTTCGCGCCCAGACCAGGGCAAAAGCAACACTTTCATCCCTGACATGCTTCAGATTATCGGAAATGCCTGCCGTCACAAGCTGCAGCCATATTCCGAATGCAATAAACATCAGGATCGGAGCCGAAAACCCCAGAATTATCTTTGTGCCAATCTTCATAACATGACCCTTTTTCGTGTGGTGTGTATTTAATGCTAGCGGATATATTCTACGCTTCTACGCATGTTCCTTAAAAGAAAGAGGTTGTTGACTGTTGGCTCTGCGACTTGTCCATCGCCCCTCATGATGCCGGTGCGGCACTCATGGCGGTCAAATCGGGTGCGACATAAGCGCTTGTTGTTTTGAAAGGGAAATGAGATTACGCCCGCAGGCGTGTGCGGAGCTTGTCCAGCAAGCGCGCCGGCAGCAAGGCACGGAAATCCAGCGGCGGCAGCTCCATCGCATCCAGCGTATTTTTCACCAGCAGCCCCAGTTCGGTATCGCCTTCCATGACCAGGCGGCGGCTGAAAAACAGGGTGTCCGGGTCTTCCTTGCGCAAAGCCAGCAGAAAAAAATCCTGCGCGCTGGCGCTGATGGCGAGATCCGGTTGGGCGACCGCATGGCGGGCAATCATGCCCTGCGGCCCGAGCGTGAAGTGAAACGCAATACCCGCATCCTTGACGCGGATGCAGACCCGCTTGCCGTGTAGTGGCTGCCATACTTCGTCATGCAGTTTGTCTTGCAGCGCCAGATTGATCACCCGCGTGAAAATCAGCGAATGGGGATAGCGCGGCAACAGTGAAATCAGGATGCTGACGGGCTGCGGAATCAGAAAAGTTTTCATGCTGGTCGCCTCATGCGGTAGCGGTCGAATTAATATTGCGTACAAAATCAAGTCCGGGTCTGCCGTACCAGTAGCCATTGCAGGAGGCGGCCGGCATCAGGCCTTCGATTTGAGACAAGGCCTGCTCAGGCGTCAGGTGTTGCTCCATGCCTTCTCGAAACAGCCGCAGTATCTCGCCAGTGTGGTGTGCCTGGGGACTGACTCGCACCACATCAACCCCCGCCTCTTGCAGATTGTCCAATTCACCGATCAGGTTATGCACCAGCGCTGATTGGGTCTGGATGCCGTTCAGCGTCAGGAAGGGCTGCCCTTCGCGGGTTTTCAGCGCGAGTCCGTCCTCGTAATCGAGGCATTTGAATTGGCAATCATCTTTCTGCAAATTGTGATGGCGCGCGGTGAAGCAACGTGCCGAAAAAGCCAGCGGCAGGCGTCCATAAACGAACACTTCCGTTTCAAGGTTCGACTGGCGCTCGCGCATGACCGACACCAGCGCTTCGCGCGACATTTCCACCGGCATTACCCAGCGCATCGCGCCCAGCCCGGCGAGCAGATCGAGAGTTTGCGGGTTGTAAATGTTCAGCGTCGAACCCGCCACGAACGGCGCTTTGTTCGCCAGCAGACGCACCGCGCCCATGTCGTTGGCCTCCACGCGGAAATTTCCGTTGTCGGCGATCTTGTGCAGAGTCTTGATATCGTATTCGGATTCGATCAGCGTCTGCGTCGAAATCACTACCTCCTTGCCGGCGCCGGCAAGCCGTTGCGCGATGTCCAGGTAATCCTGCAGGCGCAGCAGATGGCGGCGCGAACAGACGGTTTCGCCGAGGTAGACGATGTCCGCCGGCGCGCTGGCCATCTCCTCGTAAAAGCCGAGCATGGTGTCGCGATCCCAGTAGTAGAGGACGGGGCCGAGAGCTAATTTCATCCCGGATTGTCCATAGGAAAATTGGGAGCGGAAAAGCCGTTCGTGGTGAGCTTGTCGAACCATGAATGGCCCTTCGACAAGCTCAGGACGAACGGTTTTGGGGCTAATGGATTATTTGGGTTCATATCTTATTTCCACGGACGATAGTAAGCGCCCAGCGTCTGTTGCTGTCCTTCCGACACCTTGCCGAGCGCTGCCATCCATGCCGGCTTGACGGCAAATGCACCGGCATCGCGCAGGCAGTTGTCGATGGCCTGGCGCCATACCCTGGTGACTTGCTCGACGTAGGCGGGGCTGCGCTGGCGCCCCTCGATCTTGATCGCGGCGATACCCATGCGCACCAGTTCCGGCAACAGTTCCAGGGTGTTGAGGCTGGTAGGCTCCTCGATCGCGTAATAGGTTTCGCCTTCCACGTCGAAGCGTCCCTTGCACAGCGTCGGGTAACCGGTTTTTTCGTCAGCGCCGTAACGGTCGATGAGGATACCGTTCAGGCGCGATTCCAGTCCCTTGGGCGTGTCCTGCCAGCGCACCGCCCTGGGCGGCGAGCAAACGCCGCGCGTATTGGGGGAATCGCCGGTGGCGTAGGAAGACAGCGCGCAACGACCTTCCACCATCACGCACAGCCCGCCGAAACCGAACAACTCGATCTCCACCTTCGTGCCCTCCATCAACTGTTCGACCTGCGCCAGCGCCAGCACGCGCGGCACCACGGCGCGCTGGATGCCGAACATCTCATGGTAGAAATTGATCGCCTCATAGTTGGTGGCCGAGCCTTGCACCGAAAGATGCAGGCGCAGGCCGGGATGGGTTTTCGCGGCATACTGCATCAGCCCGGGGTCGGCCAAGATCACCGCATCCATGCCCAGTTCGGCGGCGTTGTCGATGGCCTTCGTCCAGCGCTGCCAGCCGTCGGCTTGCGGGTAGGTGTTCAGCGCCAGCAATACCTTCTTGCCTTTGGCGTGGGCGTAACGCACACCCTCTTTCGCATTGTCGAAACCAAAGTTCAGGCCGGTGAAATTGCGTGCATTGGTGTCGTCGCGGAAGCCCATATAGACACAATCCGCACCGTTGTCTATCGCTGTTTTCAGCGCCGGCAAACTGCCTGCCGGGCACACCAGTTCGATTTTAGGCTGCATCCAGTATTTCCTCTCTAACGATCAGTGCGCAGGCCGCACCGGATAATGAATCGTCTACGCACGGATCGTCTCCCTCACCCCCGTCCCCCCTCTCCCGCAAGCGGGCGATGGGTGCTGCCGGGCGCTGCGCGGGACTCACATTAGACCAGGGCGTTCTGGCCAGACATCCCTGGCGATGGCCGCGCCGCTTCAGCTCCAGTTCAATGCCGTTGAGCACGTTCCATTTCTGCGAGCACCACTCCGGCGCCAGCAGAATATCTTTTGCAGCGGTGCCGGTGACGCGATGGAACACGATATGTTCCGGCGTGCGCTCGATCAGGTCGCAGGCGTAACCGATATATTCCTCGCGCCCCAACGGGCGGTATTCGCCGCGCCGCCACTGATTGGCCAGCACGGTGTGCTTCACCACATGCAGCGGATGCAGCTTGAGCCCGTCCACGCCGATGTCCAGCACGGTGTCGAGGCTGGCGTGATAATGCGATTCGTCCTCGCCGGGCAGACCGAGGATCAGGTGGGTGCACAAGGGGATGCCGCGCTGCCGCGTTTCGATGGCCACGTCCCGGTATTCCTTCAGACCGTGGCCGCGATTGACCCGGCGCAGCGTCTCATCGAAGGCAGACTGCAGGCCGAGCTCCAGCCACACGATACGGCCTTCGTCGCGGTAGCCATCAAGTAGATCGAGCACTGCACCGGACACGCAATCCGGCCGCGTCCCGACGGAAAGGCCGACGATGTCATGCTGATTCATGGCCTGACGATACAGTGCATCCAGCTCAGCCACCTCGGCATAGGTGTTGGTATAGGCCTGGAAATAGGCAAGGTACTTCTTCGCCCGTGTCCGCTTCGTGATGGCACGCCGCCCGCTGTTTAGCTGGGCTTCCAGTGTTTTTTGCTCGCTCCGATTGGGATTGAACGAGCTGTTGTTACAGAATGTGCAGCCGCCGACACCTTTTGCGCCGTCCCGGTTGGGGCAGGTGAAACCGGCGTCGAGGGCGATCTTGTGGATCCGTTGGCCATGCCGTTCAAGCAGGTATTGGCCGAAGGTTTGAATGTAATTGGAGAGTGCCATAATTCGGGGGGAGACTAGCATGTCACAATGGCTTGTTCAACCGGAACAGGGGCGCAGTTATTTTGCCCGGTAGCGCGTTCCACGCGCGCACCATACGCATTTTGTCATTCCCGCGAAGGCGGGAATGACGGTTAAGGTTTCTTTCGCGGCGCCAACAAATCCGTGATCGTGCCTTCTGCCAGTTCCGCCGCGAAGCCGAGCGTCTCCGACAGGGTCGGGTGCGGGTGAATGGTCAGGCCGATGTCTTCCATATCCGCGCCCATTTCCAGCGCGAGCACCGCCTCGGCGATCAGTTCGCCGGCGTTGGCGCCGACGATGCCCGCGCCGAGGATGCGGCGCGTCTGCGGGTCGAGCAGCAGTTTGGTGGCACCTTCTTCGCGGCCGATCGACAGCGCGCGCCCCGAGGCCGCCCACGGGAAACCGGCTTTCTCGTAGGTGATGCCCTGCGCCTTGGCCTGCGTCTCGGTCAGGCCCATCCAGGCGATTTCGGGATCGGTGTACGCCACCGACGGGATGGTCGACGGATCGAAGAATACCTTGTGCCCGGCGATGACTTCCGCCGCGACCTTGCCTTCGTGGCTCGCCTTGTGCGCCAGCATCGGCTCGCCGACGACGTCGCCGATCGCAAAGATGTGCGGCACGTTGGTGCGCATCTGCTTGTCCACTTGGATAAAGCCGCGCTCGCTCACCGTTACGCCTGCCGCTTCCGCGCCGATGTCGCGCCCGTTGGGGCAGCGGCCGACGGCCAGCAGCACGCGGTCATACAGTTGCGGCTCGGGCGCCTGTTCGCCTTCGAAGGTCACCTTCAGGCCGTCCGGCAGTGCCTCGATCTTGCCAACTCTGGTCTTCAGATAAATCGCTTCATAGCGTTTTTCGATGCGCTTGTGCAGCGGGCGC
>Ga0209317_1000464_pt1 | contig 48879 bp, 47 predicted proteins | sample RifGroB2_FD_183994 | JGI IMG/M metagenome (GOLD analysis project Ga0209317, IMG submission 183994) | Soil microbial communities from Rifle, Colorado, USA - Groundwater B2 (SPAdes) (version 2) | ecosystem: Environmental > Terrestrial > Soil > Unclassified | place: Rifle, Colorado | collected... | reverse complement strand
CGAACGGCATGTACAAAGCTTCTTTGTGCAAGCCCTGCAACTTGATGCCAGGACCTTGAGGCTGGAAGCCAAGTGAATCAAGGCTTGCAAAGGTATTATTGGGTTAAAATGAACTCCGAAACGTTAGGTAGTTACATCAGGTATCGGTAGCTCGTTGCAAGCCATGGGCTTCGATACGCTCTGCGTACCCTGTGCTGAGCTTGTCGAAGCATTAGCCCGAACGGTAGGGGTGTCGCGAATTATGGAAACCTCAATAATTCGTCATCCCCGCGAAGGCGGGAGCAACAACACAGAGGGTTGTTGAGGTTCCCCGCTATTCGTCCTGCAACGCCTGGCCTGGAAACAGTTCTTCCGTATAGCCGAATTTGGTGATGTCCCGAATGCGCATCGGATACAGAATACCGTCCAGATGATCGCATTCGTGCTGCACGACGCGTGCATGGAACCCGCTCACCGTCCGGTCAATCAGCGCGCCCTGTTCATCGTAACCCTGGTAGCGGATATTCTGAAAGCGCGGCACGAGCCCGCGCAAGCCGGGCAGGCTCAGGCAGCCTTCCCAGTCGTCCTTGATAGTCTCTTCCAGCACCATGATGGCCGGATTGATCAGCACGGTTTCCGGCACTTCTTCCGCATCGGGATAACGCGGATTCTTCTGCACCCCCGACACGGTGCGCGTAAGCGTCTGGTGCGGGAGGGGGTTGCAAGCGGCTGCTCCCGCAATCGGCTGCTGCGCAGTAACGTGTCGCAGCCGCACGCCGAAAATCACCACGCGCAAGTTCACGCCGATCTGCGGCGCAGCCAACCCCGCGCCGTTCAATGCTTGCATGGTGTCGCGCATATCCGCCAGCAAGGCGCGCAGTTCTTCACTGCCAAAGCCGCTGACCGGCTCGGCGCGCCGCAACAACCGCGCATCGCCCATGCGCAACACCGGCCTAACGGGCATGGTAAAGACCGTCCCTGATAATAAAACACGCCATACCCGTCCCCCCCATCCCAACCTTCCCCCGCAAGCGAGGGAAGGAGCAAACGAATCGCTGTGCGAGATTCATGTTAATCGCCATTACAGCTCACCAGGCATTCGAGGATGCTGCGCACCCGCTCCATCGCCGCGCTCGCGGCGGCGTTGACCTGTTCCATGTTGATGCCTTGCTTGCTGTCGCCGCGCCCTGCCGCGTAATTCACGACCACGGCGATGATGGCGTAATTCAGCTCCAGCTCCATCGCCAGCGCGGTTTCCGGCATGCCGGTCATGCCGACCATGTCCGCGCCGTCGCGTTCGTAGCGGTTGATTTCCGCGATGCTGTCCAGGCGCGGCCCTTGCGTCGCGGCATACACACCGCCATCCACGCAGGGCTGCTGCACAATGCCTGCGCTGCGCAAAATACGGTCGCGCAATTTCTGGCAATAGGGCAAGGTAAAATTGGCGTTGGTATAGGTCGCGTCGCGCGTATCGTAAAAAGTGGCATCGCGCCCGTGGGTGTAGTCGATGATCTGATCCGGCACGACAATGGTACCGGGCGCCAAATCGGCGCGAATGCCGCCCACCGTCGCAATCGAAACGACATTGCTCACGCCCTGTTCGCGCAACGCCCACAAATTGGCGCGATAGTTCACCAGGTGCGGCGGGATGGTATGCCCGAAGCCGTGGCGCGCCAGAAAAATCACCTCATGCTGATTCAGCTTGCCGAACAGGAATGCGCCGGAAGGCTCCCCATAAGGTGTGCGCATGACCTGCCGATGGGTGATTTCCAGGTCCGCCAGCTCTGTCAGTCCGCGGCCGCCAATGATTGCCAACATAAATTTATCCTTTCTTTCCGCCCACTGAGCGGGTGTGCCGAACTTCCAACTTTCTGCATGTACGGGCGATTCATGAATCGCCCCTACGGATTTTCGCTCACCACTCACTAGTCCTTCACGGCATAAATGGCGGGCAGATTGCGCCACGCCCCTTCGATATCCATGCCATAGCCGAACACAAAACGGTCCGGCAATTCCATCCCGACAAAATCAGCATGGATCGGCTTGTCCCTGCCATGCCGCTTGTCGGCGAACACCGCGCTGCAAAACCGGCTCGCGCCCAGTTCCATCACGCGCTGGCGCAGCGCCGCCAGGGTGTGACCTTCATCGAGAATATCGTCCAGCACCAGCACCACGCGGCCGCGCACATTCTCGCACGGCTCGACTTTCCAGCGCACCTTTCCGCCGTGCGTTGCGTCGCCGTAACGCGACATATGCACATAATCGAAATCCAGCGGGAAATCGAGCAGCGGCAGCAACTGCCCGGTGAACACCACCGCGCCGCCCATCACCGACAACACCAGCGGATGTGTATCCGCCAGTGCGGCATTGATTTGCCGCGCGACTTTGTGCAGCGATGCCTGCACCTGCTCGGCCGAATACAGCAATTCGGCCTGTTGCAGGATGTCGCGGGCGCGCTGAATGGATACGGTCATATAACTCGGCAGGGGCGCGATTCATCGCGCCCTGATCTATTTATGCACTAAAAAAGAAGGGCGTGATGAATCGCGCCCCTACACAGTCTATTTCAAACCCTTCAGATACGCGTCGAATTCGTCGCGCACTTCCGGATGCTTCAACCCCAAGGCCACGGTCGCCTGTAAATATCCCAGTTTCGAACCGCAGTCATAGCGCGTGCCTTTGAAGCGATAGGCGAGCATTTTCTCTTCCCGCATCAGCGCGGCGATGCCGTCGGTCAACTGGATTTCTCCGCCCGCCCCGGCCTGCACCTTTTCCAGATGATAGAAGATGCGCGGCGTGAGGATGTAGCGCCCCACCACGGCAAGCGTCGAAGGCGCGTCTTCCGGTTCGGGTTTTTCGACGATGGCATTCACCTGTTCGATGTCCGGCCCGAGCGGGGTGGCATCGACGATACCGTAACTCCTGGTCTGCTCGCGCGGCACATCCTGCACGCCCAGGATCGAGCACTGATGCTGCCGGAATACATCCATCATCTGGCTGACGATGGGCGTTTCGCCGTCGATCAAGTCGTCCGCCAGGATCACCGCGAACGGCTCATCCTGGATCACCGGCCGCGCGCACAGCACCGCGTGTCCCAGGCCCAGCGCTTCAGTCTGGCGGATGTAGATGCAGTTGATATGCGCGGGAATCACTTCGCGCACCACGCGCAGCAACTCATCCTTGCCGCGCATCGCCAGCTCGGCTTCCAGCTCGTAGGCCTTGTCGAAATGATCCTCGATCGCGCGCTTGTTGCGCCCGGTGATGAACACCATATCGGTGATGCCAGCCGCCACCGCTTCTTCCACCGCATACTGGATCAGCGGCTTGTCCACGATCGGCATCATCTCCTTCGGGCTGGCCTTGGTAGCCGGCAGGAAGCGGCTGCCCATGCCGGCTACCGGGAACACGGCCTTGGTGATTTTTTTCATTTCAACTCTCCTTCAATTTGGGAGCGCCGACGTCCCCGTCGGCTTCAATGCGGGCGAGACGCCCGCGCTCCAATAATTCCAGCAGCCGCAGCTCATCCAGCACCGCCACGCCCAATTCCTGCGCCTTGTCCAGCTTGCTGCCCGCCTCGGCTCCCGCCACCACATAGTCGGTTTTCTTCGATACCGAGCCCGCCACCTTGGCGCCCAGCGCCTCGAGTTTTTCCTTGGTCTCGTCGCGCGTCATGCTGCTCAAGGTGCCGGTCAACACGAAGGTCTTACCGCTGAAAGGCAGTTCCGCCATGCGCCGCTGCTGATGCTCCGGCCAATGCACCCCGCTGGCGCGCAGCTGCGCGATGACTTCGCGGTTATGCGCTTCCGCCAAAAAGGCCACGAGGCTCTGCGCGACCACCGGCCCGACATCGCGCACCTGCTGCAAACTCTCCGCATCGGCGGCGAGCAGATTATCCAACGAGCCGAAGTGCTGCGCCAGGTCTTTTGCGGTCGCCTCGCCGACATTGCGGATGCCGAGCGCATAAATGAAACGCGCCAGCGTGGTGCGCTTGCTGTGTTCGATCGCATCCAGCAGGTTGAGCGCGGATTTCTCGCCCATGCGCTCCAGATTCGCGACGGCATTCATGCCCAGCTTGTACAGGTCGGCGGGCGTGTTCACGATGCCGCCGTCCACCAGTTGCTCGGCCAGTTTATCGCCCAGCCCCTCGATGTCCATCGCGCGGCGGCTGGCAAAATGCAGCAAGGCCTGCATGCGCTGCGCCGGACAGAACAAGCCGCCGGTGCAGCGCCAGTCGGCCTCGCCCTCCTCGCGCATGATGCGGCTGCCGCATATCGGGCATTTGCCGTGCAGGCGTTTGAACAGATCGAACGGCTCGCCGGCATTCCCCGGACGTTGGTCGAGCACCACGCCGACCACTTCGGGAATCACGTCGCCCGCGCGGCGCACAATCACCGTGTCGCCGATGCGCACATCCTTGCGCCTTGTTTCGTCCTCGTTGTGCAACGTGGCATTGGAAACCGTGGTGCCGCCGACGAACACCGGCTCCAGCTTGGCCACCGGCGTGAGCTTGCCGGTGCGCCCGACCTGGATGTCGATATCGCGCACCACCGTGAGCTGCTCTTCCGCCGGATATTTGTGCGCCACCGCCCAGCGCGGCTCGCGCGAGACGAAACCGAGCTCGGCTTGCAATGCGAGACTGTTGACCTTGTACACCACGCCGTCGATGTCGAACGGCAACTGGTCGCGCCTGGCCGCGATACGTTGATGAAAATCCACCAAGCCTTGCGCTCCGCGCACCACCGCACGCTCGTCGCTGACCGGCACGCCCAGCGCCGAAAGCGCGTCCAGCACCGCATTATGCGTCGCTGGCAATGCCCAGCCGCGCGTCTCGCCCAGGCCGTAAGCGAAGAACGACAGCGGGCGGCGCGCGGCCAGCTTCGGGTCGAGCTGGCGGATGCTGCCCGCCGCGCCGTTGCGCGGGTTCACCAGCGTCGGCAAGCCCTGCGTCCTTTGTTTTTCGTTGTAGCGTTCGAAATCGCGGCGCGACATGTACACCTCGCCGCGCACTTCCAATACCGCTGCATCGCAGCCCTTCAGATGCAAGGGAATGCAATGGATGGTGCGCACGTTCTGCGTCACGTCCTCGCCGGTCTCGCCGTCGCCGCGCGTCGCGGCCTGCACCAGCACGCCGCGCTCGTAACGCAGGTTGATCGCGAGGCCGTCGAATTTCAGCTCGCAGGCATATTCGATAGCCGCATCGCTCTCGCCCAGACCCAACTCCTTGCGCACCCGCGCGTCGAACGCGATCGCGCCCGCATCGCTGATGTCGGTCTCGGTGCGGATCGACAGCATCGGCACGGCATGGCGCACCGACGCGAATGCATCCAGCGGTTTGCCGCCAACACGGCGGGTGGGCGAATCTGGAACGGCGAGTTCGGGATGCTGCGCTTCGAGCGCCTGCAGTTCGCGGAACAGCCTGTCGTATTCCGCATCGGGAATGACCGGAGCATCCAGCACATAGTAGGCATGGTTGTGCCGCTCGATCTCGGCGCGCAGTCGCGACACGTTACTGACGAAGTCAGCCGTTTGCGGGAGCAACTGCCCTGCGGTCACTCCCGCACCGGAAGGCTCCGCCTCACCGTGTCGTGACCGCAGTTGCGCGATGCGTTGTTTTATATCTGCGCTCATTCAGAGAGGCTTGCCACAAGAAACACCGTTCGTGGTGAGCCTGTCGAACCATGAACGGCCCTTCGACAAGCTCAGGGCGAACGGAACCGGAAGTAATGAGCAATATTGGTTCATAGAAAATCTAGGCGAACAGGCGGCGCGCCTGCCCGCTGCCCGGCGCAATCCCATTGTCGCGCATTTTCACCTCGACCTCGGCGATCTGCGCGCGGATGCGCGCCAGCCCGTTGTCGCTCAGCACCACGCGATGGTCGTCCACGAGGTTGACCTGCAACTCCCTGGCCAGCTCGTGCGCGATACGCAGCATCTCGTCGAACTGCGCGGCGGGATTCTCCACGCGCGGCACATCGAGCAGCAGCGTCAGCCCCGGCGTGCCGAAGGTCTCCAAGGTGTGATGCTGGAACGGTTTGCTGTCCTGATTGATCAGGCTGAACGCGCTATGCCCCTGCGCATTCAGCGCATGGAAGGCGCCGTCCGCTTCCAGCGTCATGCCGTGCAGGGCGGCGGCCTGCGCGATTCGCGCGCCCGGCAGCAGACGCTCGCCGGGCGGCACCAGGTTGATGCCGACCATCTGGTCCACCTCGGCGCAGAAGGCATCCAGCTCGGTCGCGCGCCGATGCGTCTCATCGACATCCGGAACGGCAGTATCGGCCTTGATCTGCTTCGCGATGCCCAGCACCAGGTCGCGGAAATCCGCCAGCCTCGCCGCGCTGATCGCGCCGCCGCGATCCACCAGTTGCAAAGCGACGCGGAAGCGCTCGTACAGGGTCTGGCTCTCGGCGATGGCGCGTTCCCATTGCCGGCTGGTCAGCGTCAAGCCGCATACCTGCACCGGCTTGCCGAAATCGAACTTGCGCTGCCACAGGCCGTCCAGCACGGCGGCCGGGCTGGGCTCGGCCAGATGCAATTCGATGATGAAATCGCTGCGCACCTCCAGCAATGCGCACGAGCCGTCCAGCAGCGTGGCGGGGGGTATCTCTGCGGCAGGCGTGCCGGCAGCTTCATCAAGGGTTGAAACCTGAATTGCCTCGTCCATCGCCTCTTCGGCTATTGCCGGCAATACCGGTTGTTGAGCCGGCTCTGCGGGCTTGGCGGTGTTCTCCTGATACAGCGCGTCCGCGTGGCTCGCCTTGAATGCCGTGCCGAACTTGCGTTGGTATTTGCGCTGCTGCCACCAGCCGAAGACATACACCGCGACGATCACGCCGAAACCGATTGCCAGCAAGGCTGTTTGTAATTCACTCATAGCGGGAACCATAACAGAATGTTCAGAATGGCGGAGATTATCTCAAGCCGCGCCGCAATAGGGAACCGCTGATTCGGCGATTCCCCTATACAAGCGGCAATTCCGCGTTGCTCATGCCGATCGCGGTGACTTCATCCAGCGCCTTGAGGAAGGCATGGTGCTCGTGCAGCCTGGCCAGCGAATCGGGATGGGCCCTGCCGCGCATCTGCGCGAGGCGCGCACGGCTTACAGCGGGCATTTCGTAATGCAGCCCCCGCAGCAATTCGTCCGTCGATGCCGGCTTGTTGCACACCAGCACCATGTCGCAACCGGCGTTCAGCGCGGCTTCGGCGCGCTGAACGATGCCGCCCGCAACCGTCGCACCTTCCATGCTCAGGTCGTCGCTGAAGATGACGCCATCGAAGCCCAGTTCCCCGCGCAAAATGTTCTTCAACCAGACCGGCGAGAACCCCGCCGGACGGCTGTCTACTTCGGGGTAGATGACATGCGCGGGCATCACCGCATTCAGGCCGTAATTCACCATCTGCCGGAACGGGATCAAATCGCACAACTCGATGTCGGTGTAGCTGCGCTCATCCACCGGAATGTCCAGATGCGAGTCGGCCTGCACGAAACCGTGCCCCGGAAAATGCTTGCCGACGGTATGCATCCCGCCCTGCCTCAACCCCAGCAGCAGGCTGTGCGCCAGCTCGGCAATCGCCTGCGGCTCGCTGTGGAACGCGCGGTCGCCGATCACGCTGCTCTGCCCGTAATCCACATCCAGCACCGGCGTGAAGCTGAAGTCCACGCCGCACGCGCGCAGCTCCGCCGCCAGCACATAGCCGACCTGCTGCGCCAGATGGCGCGCGCGCTGCGGATGCGCATCCCATATCTTGCCGAGTTCGCGCATCGCGGGAATCTTCGTGAAGCCCTCTCGAAAACGCTGCACCCGCCCGCCCTCGTGATCCACCGCAATCAGCAGCGGCGGCGCGCGCAGCGCATGGATCGCGGCAGTCAGCTCGGCCAACTGGCCGGGCGACTCATAGTTGCGCGCGAACAAGATCACCCCGCCGACCAGCGGATGCCGCAGCCGCGCCTCATCCTCCGGCGTCAGCGTCTTGCCAAGCACATCCAGCATCACCGGCCCCAAGCCCATAAACACTCCCCGATTGGTTATATTCGAATGCGGCGGATTATAAGGCCTTTATGAAAGAAACTGCGCCGAGGCCGCGGCCTCATTGCAGAATAGGCCGTTTGGCATATTGTTATTTGGACGGAATGCGGGGACACTTCGCGACAAGGTCGGTGATGGGCGACAAGCTCACACAAACCGTGGTCTGTCCCCGTTTATTATGCGCGCAATAACCAACGGGCATTGCGCCGCACGATGTGTCCCATCCGGCGGATTACGCTACGCTAATCCGCCCTACGCACCACCCCTAATTACACTCCAGCACCACGAACGCAACAATGAAATCCCGCTCGTCGCTGATCGACACATGGTGGCCGTTGATGCCCAGTTGCGCCAAATAAGTGCGCAAGGTCTCGTCGAACTGCAACACCGGTTTGCCGAGGCCGTCGTGCGTGACGCCGATGCGCTGCAAGGTGACGGGGTGGCGCATGCCGCTGCCGACCGCCTTGGCGAATGCCTCCTTGGCGGCGAAGCGTTTCGCCAGGAACCTGGCCGGGTCGGCATAAGCGCCAAGCTCCGGCAACTCGCTTTCGCTCAACAGCCGTTCGGCGAAGCGCTCACCGTAACGCGCCCACAGCGCCTTGATGCGGGCATATTCGACGATGTCGGTACCTATGCCGTGGATCATCCGTCATTCCCGCGCAGGCGGGAACCCATCCGTCAAAAGGCTCTTCATCTTCCGCACCGCCGCATCCAGCCCGATGAACAGCGATTCGGCAATGATGGCATGGCCGATGTTGAGTTCGACGATGTTGGGAACCGCGACGATGGGCTGCACGTTGTGGTAATGCAGTCCATGCCCGGCATTCACCTGCAAGCCTTGAACATGGGCGTGAGCGGCTGCGACGCGAATGCGCTCCAGTTCATGCTCGCGCTCCGACACGCTGTCCGCCTCGGCGTATTTCCCGGTATGCAGTTCCACCACCGGCGCGCCGGTGCGGCGCGCCGCGTCGATTTGTTTCTGGTCTGGGTCGATGAACAGCGACACGCGGATGCCTGCCGCCGCGCAGCGCTCGCTTGCCGCTTTGACGGCATCGAAATAGCGCACCACGTCCAGCCCGCCTTCGGTGGTCAGCTCCTCGCGGCGTTCCGGCACCAAGCATAAATCATGCGGCTTGATGCGCAGCGCGTTCGCGATCATCTCTTCGGTGACCGCGCATTCGAGGTTCATGCGCGTTTGCAGCATGTCGCGCAGTATTTCGACATCGCGATCCTGGATATGGCGGCGGTCTTCGCGCAGATGCAGCGTGATCGCGTCGGCGCCGGCCTCCTCGCAGATCAGCGCGGCGCGCACCACGTTGGGGTAGCGCGACCCGCGCGCCTGGCGCAAGGTGGCGACATGGTCGATGTTCAGTCCGAGTTTCATTTTTATTTAACCTCCTCTTTTTCCGCATAACCAGTGTGGTAGCCCGGATGGAGTGCAACGGAATCCGGGAAGAACGGTGCGCTGCACTCCCGGATTTCACTGCGTTTCATCCGGGCTACCTATCTGGATTCCCGCCTGCACGGGAATGACGTAACTCATAGTTTCTGCAAATCCTTGATCAGTTCGCGCGTATGCAATGTCTTGCCGCCGAGATGGTGGTTCAGCAGCATGCGCATCAGTTGCTTGCTCTGCTGCGCGGTGAGCGGGTCGGCATAATCGTCCGCCGCCATGTCGAGCAGGGTCTTGCCCAGCACCGGCAGCCCGGCTCCGCCATCGTCCGGCACGGCTCCGCGCTCCACGGCATAACGATAACAGACTTCCGGCCGGATCGGTTCGCCGCTACCCGCCTCGCGTTCCAGCGCCAGCGCGTAGCCCAGCTCCTGCAGCAGGTGTTTTTCGAAGCAGCGCAGCGTGGCGGCATGGTCGGTCTCGTGCGCCAGACGGTGCAGGGTGGCGCGGTAATAATCGAACAATTGCTCATGCGGATCGTCGCGCGCCAGCAGGTTGAGCAGCAGTTCGTTCAGATAGAAGCCGCACATCAGCGCCGTGCCTTGCAGATAGGGCTGGCCGCCCTGCCATTCCGCGCTGTGCAGCGTGCGCACCTCGCCCTTGCCGAACCACGAGAGCAGCAGCGGCTGGAAGTTCATCAGCACCCCGTGCAGCGCCGATTTCGGACGGCGCGCGCCGCGCGCCATGACCGGCAGGCGCCCGTGCCGCCGGCTGAACACGTCGAGGATCAGGCTGGTTTCGCGGAACGGGTAGCTGTGCAGCACGAAGGCAGGTTCGTCCTGCTGCCTGTTCCGGTGCGCTGCGGTCATTCGTAGCCCAGGGAGCGCAGCACGCGCGCGTCATCCGCCCAGCCGCTGCGGACCTTGACGAATACTTCGAGAAACACCTTGCCGTCGAACAGCTTTTCCATGTCGAGCCGCGCCTGGGTGGCGATCTCTTTCAGCTTCTCGCCTTTCTTGCCGATCAGCATCGCCTTGTGCGCTTCCTTGTCCACCAGGATCGCGGCGCTAATGCGGCGCAGCTTGCCTTCCAATTTGAACTGCTCGATAACCACGCTGACCGAATACGGCAGCTCCTCGCCAGTGAAGCGGAACACCTTCTCGCGCAGCATTTCCGCTGCCAGAAACTTTTCGCTGCGGTCGGTGATGTCGTCTGCGTCGTAGATCAATTCGCCTGGCGGCAGATGGCGGCGCAAGGCTTCGCGCAGTTCGTCGATCTTGGTGCCCTGTTTGGCGCTGACCGGCACGATCGCGGCAAACCCTTCGGCACGGCTCAGGACATGCTTGAAATCGGCCGCGACGCGCTCGGCGAACGAGAATAGCTGCCCCTTGTCCTCGACCTCGTCGATCTTGTTGATCACCAGCAATACCGGGCGGTTGTCCGGCAGCAGCTTGAGCACTTCCTGATCGCGCTCGTCATAGCGCAACGCTTCCAGCACGAACACCACGACCTGCACGTCGCGCAAACTGCTGGTCACGACGCGGTTCATGCCGCGGTTCAGCGCGTTCAGGTGCTTGGTCTGGAAGCCCGGCGTATCGACGAACACGAATTGCGCGTGCGCGTCGGTGAAGATGCCGTGAATGCGGTGGCGCGTGGTCTGCGCCTTGCGCGAAGTGATGCTGATCTTTTGCCCGATCAGATGGTTGAGCAGCGTGGACTTGCCGACGTTGGGGCGTCCGACGATGGCGATGAAGCCGCTGCGGAATGGTTCGGACGGGCTATCCGCGTTGTGGGTGCTCGCTAAGTCTTGTTGTTCGGTCATGGTGTCTTTGTCAATTGTTGGTAGGCGGCTTGCGCGGCCTGTTGTTCGGCATTGCGGCGGCTGCTGCCCGCGCCGCGCGTGGATATTTTCAATGATGGAATGACACACTCCACCTGGAAGGATTGAGCATGGGCTTCGCCTTGTGTCGCGACGATACTGTAGGCCGGCAAGGGGATATGCTTGCCTTGCAGATACTCCTGCAACAGGGTTTTGGCGTCCTTGCCCAACGTTTGCACATCGACTTGCGCAAGATAGGGCACCAGCAAATTCAGCACGACTTTTTCGGCATCTGCAAAGCCGCTATCCAGCAAAACCGCGCCGAATATGGCTTCCATCGCATCGGCCAGGATGGAAGGGCGACGGAAGCCGCCGCTCTTGAGTTCGCCTTCGCCCAGCTTTAAATAGCCGCCCAGATCGAGCTGCTGCGCGAGCACCACCAGAGTTTCTTCCTTGACCAGATTGGAGCGCAGTCGCGACAGTTCACCTTCGCTCAACTGCGGGTAGGCAGCATAAAGATATTTTGCGACGATGCAGCCCAACACGCTGTCGCCCAGAAATTCCAGGCGTTCGTTGTGCTCCGGCGCGTAGCTGCGGTGAGTCAATGCGCGTTGCAGCAATTGGGGCTGCGCGAAAACATGCCCCAATTGCCTGCATAGCGTGCTGCTCTGTTTATTTGGCACTGGTCGGACTAAAGTCCAAATACAGGCTGACGTTACCCGCCAGCGGCACTTTGACGGCATAGCTCGCGCTCAATGCCAATCCCCCGCCCTCGCTGGCGATTTCGATATCCTCCGCATTAATCGCGCTGATATTGTCAATCGAAGCGCGCTTGCTGAAAGACATGCGGATGTCGCGCGGACTGGCTTTCTGCATTTCCGGGTCATTGGCGATCACGGTGAAGAGGTTGCTGATTTTCATGTCTTCCATGTAAGCCGGAATCAGTTTAAGCCCGGTAATACTGACGAGCACCAGGATAACCGCCCCGAAAATAAACCCGAAAAAACTCAATCCACGCTGTTTTGCCGGCATTGCCTTTTTCATTTTGCTCTCCCCCGCATCAGTTAATAGACAGGCCGATCCGCTTCAGATCGGAAAAATTCATCCAGATGAAAAACGCCTTGCCGACGATCTGGTTGTCCGGCACGAACCCCCAATAGCGGCTGTCGCGGCTGTTGTCGCGATTGTCGCCCATCATGAAGTAATGCCCGTCGGGCACCTTGCAACGCACCATTTCATCGTCATAGCTGCAATTCTCGCGCCCCTTGAATTCTGCTACCGAACCCAGATGCAGCGTCGGCGCCTCGGGATTCACCAGCACCGCATGCTGGTGTTCGCCCAATGTTTCGAGACGCTTTTCAGTATGCACAAAGTTCAAGCCGGTCTCGACGTAATTATAATCGCCATCCGGCTGTTGTGCCTGCTCGACGCCATTGATCCACAACCGCTTGTTGCGGTATTCGACGCTATCGCCGGGAAGCGCGACCACGCGCTTGATATAGTCCAGCGACGGGTTTTCCGGGTAGTGAAACACCATCACGTCACCGCGCTGCGGGTCGTTGAGTTGCACCAGCTTCTGGTTGACGATCGGCAAACGCAACCCGTAGGTGAATTTGTTCACCAGAATGAAGTCGCCCACTTGCAGGGTCGGAATCATCGAGCCGGAAGGAATCTTGAACGGTTCGACCAGGAAGGAACGGATGAAAAACACGACCAGGATGACCGGGAAGAAGCTCTTGGCATATTCCACCCACCACGGCTCGGCAACCTCGCCGCGCTTGCTCGCCAGCACGAAGCGATCCAGCAGCCATATCCCGCCGGTAACCAGCAGCAATACAAACAAAATCAGTGCGAAATCCATTGTTGTTCCCTAAGCCGGACAAGCCGGAGCCAAATATTGGAGCGCGGACGTCCCGTCCGCATGCGGACGGGACGTCCGCGTTCCCAGTGGGCTATGCCCACAATTACTAATCATCCACGCGCAAAATCGCCAGAAATGCTTCCTGCGGTATTTCCACGCTGCCCACCTGCTTCATGCGCTTCTTGCCGGCCTTCTGTTTTTCCAGCAATTTTTTCTTGCGCGAAATATCGCCGCCGTAGCATTTTGCCAGCACGTTCTTGCGCATCGCCTTGACGTTCTCGCGCGCGATGATGTTCGAGCCGATGGTCGCCTGGATCGCCACGTCGTACATCTGGCGCGGGATCAGTTCGCGCATCTTGGCCGCTACTTCGCGCCCGCGACGCTGGCTGTTGGCGCGGTGCACGATCACCGCCAGCGCATCCACTTTCTCGCCGTTGATCAGCATGTCCACCTTGACCACTTCCGCCGCGCGGTATTCCTTGAACTCGTAATCCATCGACGCGTAACCGCGCGACACCGATTTCAGCTTGTCGAAGAAGTCCAGCACGATTTCCGCCATCGGCATTTCATACACCAGCATCACCTGCTTGCCGTGATAGCTGATATTGATCTGCACGCCGCGCTTCTGCGTGCACAGCGTGATTACCGCACCAACATATTCGTTCGGCATGTATAAATTTACGGTCACGATCGGCTCGCGGATTTCCTCGATCTTCGACGGGTCGGGCATCTTGGACGGGTTGTCCACCGTCAGTATCGTGCCGTCGCGCAGCGCCACCTCGTAGATCACCGTCGGTGCGGTGGTGATCAAGTCCATGTCGAACTCGCGCTCCAGCCGCTCCTGCACGATTTCCATGTGCAACAGCCCTAAAAAGCCGCAGCGGAAGCCGAAGCCCAAGGCCTGCGACACTTCCGGTTCGTAGCGCAGCGCGGCATCGTTCAGCTTGAGCTTCTCCAGCGAGTCGCGCAGCGCTTCATATTGGTTGGATTCCACCGGAAACAGCCCGGCAAACACCTGCGGCTGCACTTCCTTGAAGCCCGGCAACGGCTGCTGCGCGGGCCTGGCCTGATGGGTGATGGTGTCGCCGACCTTGGCCGCTTTCAGTTCCTTGATGCCGGCAATCACGAAACCCACCTGCCCCGCGCTCAAACTTTCACGCGGTTGCGACTTGGGCGTGAACACGCCGATATGCTCGGTCAACTGTTGCGCTCCGGTGGCCATCAGCAGGATTTTTTCCTTGGGCTTGAGCGTGCCGTTCACCACCCGCACCAGCATCACCACGCCGACGTAGTTGTCGAACCACGAGTCGATAATCAACGCCTGCAACGGTGCGTCCGGATCGCCTTTGGGCGGCGGCACTTTGACCAGCAGCGCTTCCAGCACGTCCCGCACGCCCTCGCCGGTCTTGGCCGAACAGCGCACCGCATCATGCGCGTCGATGCCGATCACTTCCTCGATTTCCTCGATGGCGTTTTCCGGATTGGCGGACGGCAGGTCGATCTTGTTCAGCACCGGCACCACTTCCACACCCAGATCCAGCGCGGTGTAGCAGTTTGCCACGGTCTGCGCCTCCACGCCCTGCGAGGCATCCACCACCAGCAGCGCGCCTTCGCAGGCGGACAGCGAGCGCGACACTTCGTAGGAAAAATCCACATGCCCCGGCGTGTCGATCAGGTTGAGGTTGTACACCTGCCCGTCGAGCGCCTTGTAGCTCAGCGCGGCGGTCTGCGCCTTGATGGTGATGCCGCGCTCGCGCTCCAGATCCATGGAGTCGAGCACCTGCGCCTCCATTTCGCGGTCGGACAGCCCGCCGCACAATTGAATGATGCGGTCGGCCAACGTGGATTTGCCGTGATCGATATGGGCGATGATGGAGAAATTACGGATTAACTGCATGAGGACCTAATAAAAACGCCTAAACCGGCTGATTCGCAAAGCGCGAATTCTAGCCGATTTAGGCGGAGTACGCAGGGTTGTGATGGGAGCCTCTAAAAATTCAGAGTTCGCCCAAATTTAAGGCAAGAAAGTGAGGTAAGCAAGCAACGCAGTAGGGGCGATTCATGAATCGCCCGTACGGGATGAAATGTGGGTTTTTAGAGGTTCCCAGGTTACTTCTCGTCGAGCCTGATCGCGACATACGAGGCGGCATCGTCGCGCCGCACCAGCAGCGCGACATTCTTTCCCCTGGGAACCTGCTTGAGGATTTCGTTGAACTGATTCAGCGAGCGGATCGGAATGTTGCCGATTGCCAGCAGCACATCGCCATGCTGCAATCCGGCGGCGCGCGCAGCCGAACCCTTGACCTCCTCCACCAGCAACCCGCCGCTGATTTGTAGCTCATGCAGTTGCTCTTTGCTCAGCTCGCTGACCGCAATGCCCAGGCGTGAAATCATCTCGGCGACATCGTCGGCCAGCTTCTTCGCGGCGCGCGCCAGTTTGCCATCTTCCGGCATCTCCGCGATTTCCACGGTGACTTGCCTGGAGCCGCCTTTGCGCCACAGATCGACGGCCACCTTGCTGCCGGGTTTGGTCGCCGCCACCATGCGCGGCAGGTCGCTGGAACTGTTCACCGGCTTGCCGTCAAATTTGAGGATCACATCGCTGGCTTCAATGCCCGCCTTGTCTGCCGGGCCATTCTTCTCCACACTGCTGATCAGCGCGCCGACCGGTTTGCTCAGGCCGAACGATTCGGCCAGCTCGCGCGTCAACTCCTGGATCGTCACGCCGATGCGCCCGCGCGTCACTTTGCCGCTGGTGCGCAATTGCTCGGTCACTTGCGTCGCGACATCGATCGGGATCGCAAAAGACAGGCCCATCGAACCGCCGGAGCGGGTGTAGATTTGCGAGTTGATGCCGACCACTTCGCCGTTCATGTTGAACAGCGGCCCGCCGGAATTGCCGGGATTGATCGCCACATCGGTCTGGATGAACGGCACGAAATTGTCCTGCGGCAGGGAGCGCCCCTTGGCGCTGACGATACCCGCCGTCACGCTGCTGTCGAAGCCGAATGGCGAGCCGATCGCGACCACCCATTCGCCCACCTTGAGCTTATTCGGGTCGCCCACGGTGATTTTCGGCAGGCCGGTCGCTTCGATTTTCAGCAAGGCCACATCGGTACGCCTGTCCGCGCCGATGACCTTGGCGCGGAACTCGCGCTTGTCGGTGAGGCGCACGGTAATCTTTTCGGCGCTGTCCACCACATGCGCATTAGTCATGATGTAGCCGTCCGCACTGATGATAAAGCCCGAACCCAATGATTGCGATTCCTGCTCGCGCGGTATTTGCGGGGCAAAGCGGCGGAAGAATTCGTAGAAGGGATCGCCCTCGGGAAGATTGGGCAATCCATGTGCATTGCGGATGATTTGCGTGGTGCTGATATTGACCACCGCAGGGCCCTGCTTTTCCACCAGCTCGGTGAAGTCCGGCAACTCCTTGGCGTAAGCCGATACGCCTAGAACAATTCCCAAGACAAGCGCAAAAAAACCAACCAATTTTTTTAGCATAAAATTTCCTTACATTAAAAAAATCAAAAACATCCAGGCCGCGGGCTGTATGGATGCGATTTTGGGTTCAGTCAAAAAAGCTCAAGGCATTGGAAATCAACCCATTCGCCCGCGCCATGGCAAATCTCCAGCAACATCGTCACTTGCCGTTATAGCGCACCGAATCGAGCGCCTGCATCACCGTGCGCGGCGGGGCTTCGCCGACCACGGTAATCAAATGTTTATCCAGCACCTTGTGATACAAATTCACCGCACCACGACTGGATAAGCCATCCGCATCGTCTTCGTCCCCGTCGTCAGGCTCGATGAATATGGAAATCGCGCTCAATCCGTCAGAAAATACAATTTGTATCACCGGAGCATGCTTGCCGCGCATCGGCCGCTGAATCTCCCTGGTTTTCTTGAAGCCTGCCGGCAGCGCATCCACCACCCAGCCGCTATTGATGGCCGTACCGCCTGTGGCTGTTTCCGGCGGTACGGGTAATTCCGCGCCGTATCCCAACAAATCCTTCGCGCCAACCCAGGAGCGGTCAATGTTTCCGCCGATCTGCAATTGGGTAAAGGTATATTGTTCGATCACCTGTTTTTTGTCGCCCAGCACGGCGGCCTTCAATAGCAAGCCCGAATCGGTGTGCACCCAAATCTTGTGGGCATAACGCAGGTTATCCTTGGGCTGGAACAGGATAACCTGGGTGTTGTACCCGGCCACACGCTCCATCCCGGCTTCCTTGATCAGATAGTTCGAGCTCAGCGCGGACAACTGCTCGGGCAGCAAGGATGGAAACCGGCCGCGCACTTGCTGGCTGTCCACTTGCACCATCCTGTGATTGATGTAGCACCAGATTTGCCCGTGATGGCGAATGATTTCGCGCTTGGGTCCATCCAGACTTTCCAGTTTCTCATACTCGCTGTCCAACTCGACAACGTGGATGATGCGTGAAGTCTCGACGCGGTTGTCATACTGGTAAACGAACACGCCGCTGTAGTCGGTCTGATGGGCTGCAAAAGCGACCGTCTTGAGCCAATCGAGGCTGACCTGCCGCTCTCCCGCGTAGGCGTTGGCAGCAGCCAGCAGCAGCCCGCCCAGCAGCACCCTACGAAGCGCAACGCACATCCTCATCGTTTTCTTCCCCATGTATTATTTTTCATCGGTACTGTAAGAAACCGTACGGATGTAGGAGGCGCCGCCATTCATGTCAGTGCTGGGGGAAAACTCCTGATGCGCCATTAAATAATCGTTGGACTTGGGCTGAATCTGCACACTGGCCGGACGCAAGGCGGGTTGCTGCATCGCCATCTGCGGCGCCATCTCGGGGCTGACCTGCAACGACATCCAGCCTACCACCCCGACTGCCGCCAGCGAGGCCGCCGCCGACAGTGCGACCGCACGCACTTTCTGTTTCACCGCACGGCCGCGCGGCGCCAGCACGGTAGGCTCATCCTGCATGCATTCGCGCACTTTTGCGCTCAAATCGCAATGGATATGCTCCGGTTGGCGCAGCACATCGCCAATCAAGTGGTAAATCTCCCAATCCTTATGGGTAGCCGAATCACGTTTGATCTGGTCCAGCAGATTCTCCGCTTCATCCTCAAACAGTTCGCCGTCCATCAATGCAGAAATTTCTTTTTTCATTTTCACCACCTATTACCCTTGCTGGTTTCCAACAGCGGACGCAGATTTTCCGCCACCGCCTCGCGTGCCCTGAAGATTCTCGACCGCACCGTGCCGATTGGACAATTCATTACACTGGCGATTTCCTCATAACTCAATCCCTCGATTTCGCGCAGCGTCAGCGCGCTGCGCAAATCCTCCGGCAACTGCTGCAATGAAGTTTGCACCACGTTGACAACCTGTTTGCTCATGAGTTCATTTTCCGGCGTATTGACTTCATGCAGCAGGCCGATATCCTCAAATGATTCCGCCTCTTCCGCATCAAACGGCGTACTGGTGGGTGGGCGCCGCTTGTTCGCCAGCAGATGGTTTTTCGCCGTATTGATACCGATGCGGTATAGCCAGGTGTAAAACGCACTCTCGCCGCGGAACCCCGGTAACGCGCGATATGCCTTGATAAAAGCATCCTGCGTGACATCCTCGGCCTCCGCCGGATCCCGCACAAAGCGGGATATAAGCCGCCCGAGCTTGCGCTGGTACTTGGATACCAGCAAATCAAAGGCTTGCTTATCGCCACGCTGGACGCGCTCCACCAACTGCTGATCGACTTCCCGGTCTGCCATCCCTGACTATCCCAATTATGATTGCGACTGCCGCGCCATTTCGCGGAGGCAAGTATAACTAGGAAGTGGAAAGTAGGGAGTGGAAAGTGTAAAACCCCAGCCCTTCACTTCGCACTCCCTACTCCCTACTCCCTACTCCCTACTCCCTACTCCCTACTCCCTACTCCCTGCTATAGTTCTGCCCTGAGCAAAAGTACCGGGAATCCAATTGCTGCAATTTGACACATTGATTATCGGCAGCGGCCTGGCCGGATTGACGCTGGCCATCAAGCTGGCCGAACGCCAAAAAGTCGGGCTGATCACCAAAAAGTCCCTGCTGGACGGCGCAAGCAGCCGGGCGCAGGGCGGGATTGCCGCCGTGCTGGGCGAAGACGATACGCCGGATGCGCATGTTCAGGACACCCTCACCGCCGGCGCCGGCCTGTGCGATGAAACCGTCACGCGTTACGTGGTCGAGCACGGCAAGGCCGCCATCGACTGGCTGATCAACCAGGGCGTGCCGTTCACCAAGGACAGCTCCAGCAGCATGGGCTACCATCTCACCCGCGAAGGCGGGCACAGCCGCCGGCGCATCATCCATGCGGCGGACGCGACCGGCCATGCGGTGCAGGAAACGCTCGCCGCACGCGTGCTGAAACACCCGAACATCACGGTGCTGGAAAATTACCTGTCGGTTGACCTGATCACCGGCAGAAAACTCGGCCTGCCGGACAAACGCTGCTATGGCGCATATGCCTTGAACAGCCTGAGCGACGAAGTCATCACCATCGCCGCCCGGGACACCATCCTTGCGACCGGCGGCACCGGCAAGGTCTATCTCTACACCACCAACCCCGACACGGCGACCGGCGACGGCATTGCGATGGCCTGGCGCGCCGGCTGCCGCGTGGCCAATATGGAGTTCATCCAGTTCCACCCGACCTGTCTGTACCACCCGCATGCGAAATCCTTCCTGATCAGCGAGGCGGTGCGCGGCGAAGGCGGCATCCTGAAGTTGCCCGACGGCACGCGTTTCATGCCGTGGCACGATCAGCGCGCCGAGCTCGCGCCGCGCGATGTGGTGGCCAGGGCGATCGACTTCGAGATAAAAAAACGCGGGCTGGATTGCGTCTATCTGGATATCTCGCACCAATCAGTCGAGTTTCTGCAGGAGCATTTTCCGACCATTTACGCGCGCTGCCTCAGCCTGGGCATCAACATCAGCAAGGAGCCGATCCCGGTGGTTCCCGCAGCGCACTACACCTGCGGCGGGGTCGTCGCCGATCTGCACGCGCGCACCGATGTGGAGAACCTGTATGCGGTCGGCGAAACCGCCTACAGCGGACTGCACGGCGCCAACCGGCTGGCCAGCAATTCCCTGCTGGAATGCCTGGTGTTCGCGGATGCCGCGGCACGCGACATATTGGACAAGCCGCACCAGTCTCTGCCGCCGCTGCCCGCCTGGGACGAGAGCCGCGTGACGGACGCGGACGAGCAGATCGTCATCTCGCACAACTGGGCGGAATTGCGCCATTTCATGTGGGACTACGTGGGTATCGTGCGCACCAACAAGCGCCTGCAGCGCGCGCAGCACCGCATCCAGTTGCTGCAGGACGAAATCCATGAGTACTACAGCAACTTTCATATCAGCTCGGATCTGCTGGAGCTGCGCAATCTGGTGATGAACGCCGAACTGATCGTGCAAAGCGCGTTGCTGCGCCATGAGAGCCGCGGCCTGCATTTCAGCAAGGACTATCCGGAGATGCTGGCGGATCCGCGCCCTACCATCCTGACGCCCGCGAATTTTTAGGGCAGCTTCTGAGCGCGCGCTGTCTCAATGAATTTCAGGCGCACGCTTAACTCGCGAAACGCGCCCGCGTCCAGCGCATCCGGAAAAATAGTCCGGGAAACCGGCAGGCGATGCCCCTCCGGCCTGATGCGCAACACAGCGAAATAGGGACTGACGGTAGTGTTGCCTGAGACCTGGCCGGAAAAAACCGAACCGTCCCGGGTGACCAGCGACACGCCGCCTTGATCGAACGCAATCTCACGCCATGAGCCGGGGAAAAGCAGCAGAACGTCGCGCGCCAGATAATAAATCAGGCTCAGCAGAACCAGCACGAGTATCGCCAGCCTGGCGGCCGGCGGCATCGCCGTCGCATACACCGCAGTTGCGGCTATCGCATGGAACAACAGCAGCAACAGGGCAAGGCGCGGCGAGGGTTTGATCGCCATGTTTTGAACTGTGGCCGTCAGGCAACCAGAATGGCGACGATGCCCAGCAATACCAGTATCACAACGGCAATCAGCATTAAATTGCTGCCACTTGATTTGGCGGGCGGCTCTGCCGGACCTTGGCGCATGGCAGGGCGGGGAGCCGGAGCCGCCCGGCCGATCGCTTCCGCGCTCGGACGCATTACTTTCAAGGTCTTAGCCAATTCATCCACATCTTCGCCGGTACCCGTCAAGGCAGCCAGCCGCATGGTCGCGGCAGCGGAATCAAAGGCCTGCGACAAAGCCACCGCCGGCTTTGCCTCTTCTTCGTCCATGTGCCTGCGCCCGCTGATATCGATCGCATCGGGCAATTTCCTTTCGCCGCCGGGCGGCGAGACGTTGATCTGCTTGCCGGAACGCGGCAAGGTATCGCGGCAAGCGCGCAAGTCAACGGCAAAATCCTTGGCGTTCTGGTAGCGGTCCTCCACCTTCTTGGCCAAGGCCTTGGCCAGGATAAAGTTGATCATTTCCGGCACGGCGGGATTCAATGTATTGGGTGGCGCCGGCACCGCATTCAGGGTCTGGTACATGATGGCGTTGACGTTCTCGCCATTAAAGGGCGCTTGCCCGGTCAGCATCTCGTAGAGCATCACGCCCAGCGAGAAAATATCCGAACGCTGATCGATCTCCTTGCCCATCACCTGCTCCGGCGACATGTATTTTGGCGAGCCCAGCACCATGCCTGTCTGGGTGCGCACTGCCGAGGAAGCCATGCGCGCAATGCCGAAGTCGGTGATTTTTGCGTGCCCGTCGCGCACCACCATGATGTTTGAAGGCTTGACATCGCGGTGCACGATGCCATGTTCGTGCGCATAGGCCAGCCCTTGCGCCACCTGGGCGACGATATCCAGCACCTGATCGACCGGCAGCAGCCCGCCGTCGTTCATGATGTCGCGCAACTCGCGCCCTTGCAGGAACTCCATCGCAATGTAAGCCACGTCGCCGCTCTTGCCCACATCGTAAATAGTCACGATATTCGGATGGTTGAGCCGTCCGGCCGCCTTGGCTTCCTGATAAAAGCGGCCCTCATATTCCTCCTTCTCGTCCAGTGCGAGTCCGAGATTGATCGTCTTGATCGCGACCACGCGGTCGATCAACGGGTCCCTGGCCTTATAGACGATGCCCATCGCGCCCTGGCCGAGCTCGCCCAGCACCTCATAACGCCCTAACTGGCTAATCATGGTGTCCACCCGAATGAATCTTTAATTGCGATATTCATTTGCATGAATCCGGTAGTCAGGGAAGTTTTCACTAATCACAAAAGTTCGGCTTGATATGCACCGTCTTGCCCGGCTCAAGATCAACATTTTGCGTATGGAGGGCACCGCTTTTGCTGGTTACAATTACTCTGTGCTTACCCGGCGGAACCGCCACGGTCAATCCGGTCGGAATTATCTTGCCTTTTTCTGTGCCATCCACAAACATCTGTGTTCCTTCCTTGCAGCTAATGGAGAGGTATGCTTCCTTGCCTGGCTCAGCGCCGCCCTGGATTTTCTCAAGCCAGGTCTTCTTGTCGGTCGATGCCGGCTCCTTGGCCTTGGGTTGGGTAGCCGGATGCTTGACTTGGTCACCCGCCTTTTTGCTGTCCGTCTTGCCCTCAACGCTCTTTTTTGTGTCGGGCTTGGCGGCGCTGCCTGTTCCAGCCGTTTTACTCTCCGCATGAGGCGCGGCAGGAGCCACCGAAGCAACCGCGGATACCGGCTGAACGCCGCTCGCCACCTGCGCCTGATCGGCACTTGGCAAGACGGGCGCCTCGCCGTCATGCGCCAGCTTTAACACCAACGCGCCAATCAGCGCTACAGCTATGGCAACCGCGCCGGCATACAGCGCGCGCTGTCCGGGGCCGGCCTGTTTGAATCGGCCAACCACCCCTGCCGCGACAGCGCCAAGTTTGACGTGCCATGGCATATCGGCATGATGTTCCGCTGTCTTTTTGGCCGAGGCCAGCTGGGCCATTTTGTCGCCCGGATAGCCGATCGCGTAGATCTCGTGTTCACGCACATGTTTGTCGGTGCGTGAGCCTTGAAAATGAAACATCCCGGCATACTGCGGAGAAAGACGCGAAACCGCATCATAGTAAGAACGTGACACAAGAATCTGACCGACATCCGCAAACCCCATTACGCGTTGCGCGACGTTGATGCCATCGCCAACGATATTGGGCTGGCCATTGATGTCACGCACCAGGCGAACCGGGCCGAGATTGATCCCTGCCCGCACCAGCAACGGCGGGTCGATACTGGGATCCTCGTTGAGCATGCTTTCGCGCAGGCTAAGCGCGGTTTTCAATGCATCTTCGACATCGCCGAGGAAATTGATTGCCGCTCCGTCACCCGTGTCAAGGATAATCCGGTCGGTTAACGGCATGCTGCTGATGGCCGCAGAAAGATAGCTGTTAAACCTGTCCTTCAGCGAAATCTGCCCGGCCACCGACTTCTTGGAATATTCCACAATATCCAAGAACAGCACACTGCACATGATGGTTTTGTTGTCGCGCTCTTTCATTCAAATTTCCAGTAGCTTGCCCGCTATTTCCGAAGGTTCCGGCCCGGCTGATCGGCCGAGTGTAACTTTATAGATTTTAATGAAAATCAGCGTTTTACACCAATTTTACTTTTCCCGCCGCTTGCCCGGCCGGCACCTTGAACCGTTCCTGCTGCAGCCACCGGGCGACGCCCGGTTTTTCCAGGTTGCGTCCGGCCGGTTCGGCGCGGAACCGGCGAGTCCTGCTGCAATTCCGAGTCCTGCTGCGCTTCATCGCCGCCGGCGGTGAGGTCCGCCCAATCCAGCACCTGCGCCACTGCCTTTTCGTCCAACTCGGCTGTCATGCCACGCTTTAGGCGCGGCGGCAGGCTGATTACGCCGAAGCGCACGCGCATCAACCGGCTGACCGGCAGTCCAAGCGCCTCAAAAGTGCGGCGCACCACGCGATTGCGTCCTTCCTTGAGCATCACGCGGTACCAGTGATTGAAGCCTTCGCCGCCATGATCCTCGAGTTTTTCAAACTTCACCAGGCCGTCTTCCAGTTCAACCCCCTGTTTGAGTACCTGATCCATCTGCGCTTCCGTCATGGCCCCCTGCACGCGCACCGCGTATTCGCGTTCGACTTCAAAGCGCGGATGCATCAGGCGGTTCGCCAATTCGCCGGAGGTAGTGAAAATCAGCAAGCCGCTGGTATTAAAATCCAACCGGCCGATCGCGATCCATTTCTGGCCGCGCAGCTTGGGCAATTTATCGAACACGCTGGCGCGCTTTTCCGGATCGTCACGGCTGACGATTTCGCCTTCCGGCTTGTGGTACAGCAACACGCGTATGGCGTGATCCCTTTCACCGACACGAATGGTGCGCCGCTCCGCCTTCACCAGGTCGCCCTCCTTCACGCGCATCCCCAGGGTTGCCGGTTCGCCGTTTACGCTGACGCGCCCGGCAACGATCCATTCTTCCATGGTGCGGCGCGAACCGAGCCCGGCTTGCGCCAATACCTTCTGCAGCTTTTCTCCGGGCAATTTTTCATCAGAAAAATTCTCATCGGAAAACTCCTTGTCATTCTTTTTCATGCCATCACCTCGCGCCGCTCTAACACGGCCTGCGCCAACGTGCCGCTGTCCACCTGTTCCAGTTCACCACCGACCGGCAAGCCGCGCGCGATACGCGACACCTTGATGCCCTGGGATTGCAATAACGTTGCCAGATAATGCGCGGTGGCATCGCCTTCCACCGTAAAGTTGGTCGCCAAAATCACTTCAGCCAATTTCCCTTCATGGGGCCGCTCCTGCACGCGCTTGACCAAACGGTCAAAATGCAATTCTTTTGCGCCGATGCCGTCCAGCGGTGAAAGCCGCCCCATCAACACGAAATATTTGCCGCGATAGCACTGTGTTTGTTCCATCATCAGCAGGTCGGCCGGCATTTCGACTACGCACAGCAAATCCGCATCGCGTTTGGCCGATGCACACAACGCACAGACCTCTTGTTCGGAAAAATTATTGCACTTGCTGCAGTGCTGAATATTGCTGGCGGCCGCCTCCAGAGATTGTGCCAGACGCAATGCTCCGGCACGATCGCGCTGCAATAAATGATAAGCCATGCGCTGCGCAGATTTAGGCCCGACGCCCGGCAAGCAACGCAATGCCGCGATCAATTCTTCCAGATGGGACGGCGTCACCAAGGTAAAAATTCCATCAGAACGGCAGCTTCATGCCGGGCGGCAGGCCCATGCCGGCAGTAAAACCGCCCATGCGCTGCTGCGAGATGGCTCCCGCTTTTTTCATCGCATCGTTAAGCGCCAGCACGAGCAGGTCTTCCAGCATTTCCTTGTCATCGGATAGCACACTGTCATCCAGTGACACGCGGCGCACTTCATGCGCGCAGGTCATCGTCACCTTGACCAGGCCGGAGCCGGCCTGGCCTTCCACTTCCACGGTGGCCAATTCGGCCTGCGCCTTCTGCATGTTCTGCTGCATCTGCTGCGCCTGCTTCATCAACCCGCCCAATCCGCCCTTCATCATTTTCGTATCCTCCTGGTTTGTTGTGTTGGCTGATTTATTGTATTGGTTTAACCGATTCTGCGATCAGCTCCGCACCCAGCTCGGCCTGTGCCTCGCGCACAAAACGATCCTGCGCAATCGAGTCGCTCGCCTGCTGCTGTTTGAGTTGTTTGGCCTGCTGTTCAACCACGGCCGGCGTGGCTGATTCTGTCTTGCCCAATACGATATTCAGTTTGACCGGCTTCGCAAAATAATCGCTCAGCGCCGCCTGCAGTTTTTCGGTTGCGATCTTGTTGGCTTGAAGGTGTTTATGCTCCGGCGCCAGACACAAGGTAATTTGACTGTCAGAAAAGCTTTCCAGCGTACAGTTTTTCGCCAGCTGTTGCGCCATGCCTTGCACATTCAACTGCGCCAGCAAGACTCCCCAATCCGGCGGCTGGCCGGCTGATTTTACCTCACTGCGCGAAACAGGGCTGATTGAAACAGACTCTGCCGGGATATGCCCGGATTTGCTATCCAATGGAGCTTTGCTGGCTGACAAAGCTTCGCTGGACGGTGCAGCCTTGCCTGCTGCCGCCCCAACAGGTTGCGCGGCAGGCGCTGCTGGCTGCGGCCCGCCCTTGGCAGGCGCAAATGCCAGCATGCGCAACAGCGTCATGGTAAAGCCGGCATATTCATCGGGAGCCAGGTCGATTTCGTCGCGCCCGTGGATGGCAATCTGGTAAAATAATTGCGTATCTTCCGGCGCGAACGCCTGCGCCAATTCCAGCAAACGCACCCGCTCCGGCTCGTCGTCGGCAATCGCCTGCGGCACGGTCTGCGCCAGCGCGATGCGATGCAACAACGTCGCCAGCTCCTGCAAAGCCGCATCAAACGCCACGCTGCGCGCCGCCATGTTGTCGGCAATCTCGAGCAGTGCGACGCCGTTCCGCTCGCGCAATGCCGCCAGCAAATCGAATAGGTAACCCTGGTCTATCGCACCCAGCATGGTGCGCACCACCGCTTCTTCCACTCTGCCGGCGGAAAAGGCGATCGCCTGATCCATCAGGCTCAACGCGTCGCGCATGCTGCCCTGCGCGGCTCGCGCGACCAGGTTGATTGCCGCAGGCTCGAAGGAAAGCTGCTCCTGCTCCAACACATACTGCAAGCGGGCCGCAATCAGGGCGGGCGGCAATTGCTTCAGGTTGAATTGCAGGCAACGCGACAGCACCGTGACCGGGATCTTTTGCGGATCGGTCGTGGCGAGTATGAATTTCACATGCCCCGGCGGTTCTTCCAGCGTCTTCAGCATCGCATTGAACGCCGACTTCGACAGCATATGCACTTCGTCGATGATATACACCTTGAAGCGCCCGCTGGTCGGCGCGTACAGCGCGCTTTCGAGCAGCTCGCGCATGTTGTCGACCTGCGTGTTGGACGCGGCATCCAGCTCGATCAGGTCGACAAAACGCCCGCTGTCGATCTCCTTGCAGGCGCTGCATTCCCCGCATGGCGTCGCGGTGATGCCGGTCAGGCAATTCAGCGACTTGGCGAAAATGCGCGCGATGGTCGTTTTGCCCACCCCGCGCGTGCCGGTGAACAGATAGGCGTGATGCAACCGGTTTTGGGTAAGCGCATTGCTGAGCGCCCTGACGACATGCTCTTGCCCCGCCAGTTGCGCGAAGATTTTAGGACGCCATTTGCGCGCGAGGACAGTTGTGGCTGACAAGTTACACCACGTCAGAAATAATAGGCAAAGCGGACTTGGTTGAAATTGATGCCCTGGTTCGGCTTCTTGATGCCGCCATTGGAAAGATGCTGGAAGCGATATCCCAAGTCAAACTGCCGGCGATCGCCGAAGCGTATGCCAGCACCGACGTGATCGCCGAACTGGAAAGCGCTGCCGAAGTGCCGGTTTGCATAAATAAAAGTTGGGGTGATCAGATGAAAGCCGATGGCAGCCTCCGCATAGGGCGCAAATTCACCCAAATTCTTCTGCTGCAGGCGGAACACCGGGGTAATGCCCAGATCCGTCACGGTCTGGTTATTGCCGGCCGCGCTGCGCCCGCGCCAGCTGCCCAGCGATGCCTCCCAGAAGCCGGTCACCAGCCAATTCCCGCCGGTGAACCACTGCTTATCCCAATTCCAGACGGCTCCGGCGCGCACCATATCCGCCGCATCGCCATTGCCATATTCAACGGACACGCCGTCCACGGCGGATACGCTACCGCTGAAGAGCAGCGCGCTAATCAGCAAACCGATTTTTTTCATCACTCTCTCCAATGGCTTCACAATAGGAGGCGAGCCTTACCCCCGGCACTTGCAGTAATTGGCTGTGGCTGCTTCCTTCCGGACCTGACCAGATTCACCAACCTGCAATGCGGGGAGGCCCGCCAATTCTTTTACACTTAAAATCGATGCGACATGATAAATGAAGCGGTTGCTAAAATCCACGCCGAATACCATTTATCAGCTTCGTTTTCAACAAAAAAGGACTTGGAGATCGTCCAAGTCCTTATGTTTGGTGGGCCGTGTGGGATTCGAACCTACGACCAATGGATTAAGAGTCCACTGCTCTACCAACTGAGCTAACGACCCGTTTTGATGCAAACATCAAAAGCGGCGCGCATTATCGGAAATGCCTGCCCGTTTGTCAAAACAAAGCTGCATTGCGAACCAGATCAAGGTAAAAATCACCGGGAATAACCGCAGGAATGGGTCAGGATGTTGTGTTTGTTCTGAATAACGCCGACTGGGCGTGCGCCTGCAAGCCTTCGCCGAACGCCAATGTGGCTGCAATTGCGCCGAGCTTCTGCGCGCCTTGCGCGGAGACCTGGATCAGGCTGCTGCGCTTCTGGAAGTCGTACACGCCCAGCGGCGAGGAGAAACGCGCGGTGCCGGAGGTCGGCAGCACATGGTTCGGCCCGGCGCAGTAGTCGCCAAGCGATTCGGAGGTATAGCGCCCCATGAAAATCGCGCCGGCATGTCTCAGCCTGGGCAACAGGCTTTGCGGGTCTGCGACCGACAATTCGAGATGCTCGGGCGCGATGCGGTTGCTGATCGCGCAGGCTTCGTCCATGTCGGCGACCTGGATCAGCGCGCCGCGATTTTCCAACGCGGTCTGGATGATGTCGCGGCGCGGCATCTGCTCCAGCAACTTATACGCACTGGCCGCCACTGCTTCGATAAATTTTGTGTCCGGCGACAGCAGAATCGCCTGCGCCAGTTCGTCGTGTTCGGCCTGCGAAAACAGGTCCATCGCGATCCAGTCCGGGTCTGTCTGTCCGTCGCAGATCACCAGGATTTCCGATGGCCCGGCGATCATGTCGATGCCGACCACGCCGAACACGCGGCGCTTGGCGGACGCCACGTAGGCATTGCCGGGGCCGACGATCTTGTCCACTTTCGGGATGGTCGCCGTGCCGTAGGCCAGCGCCGCCACCGCCTGCGCGCCGCCGATCGTGAATACGCGATCCACGCCGGACAGGTAGGCCGCCGCCAGCACCAGTTGATTCTTCACGCCGTCCGGGGTCGGCACCACCATGACGAGCTCGGCCACCCCCGCGACCTTCGCGGGCAGCGCGTTCATCAGCACCGAGGACGGGTAGGCTGCCTTGCCGCCCGGTACATACAGGCCGACACGATCCAGCGGCGTCACCTGCTGGCCGAGCAGCGTGCCGTCCGCCTCGGTGTAGCTCCACGAAGTCTGCACCTGCCTGCGGTGGTAGTCGGTCACGCGCTGCGCGGCCTGCTCCAGCGCGCTCTTCTGCTCGGCAGGCAGGCCGTCGAACGCCGCGCGCAACTCATGCTGCGGCAGCTCCATCGCCGCGGCATTCGCCAGCGGCAGGCGGTCGAACCTGGCGGTGTATTCGAGCACGGCGGCATCGCCGCGTTTTTTCACATCGGCGAGGATGGAAGCCACGGTCGCCTCCAGCTTTTCGTCCGCCGTTTCCTCAAAGGCCAGCAGCCTGGTCAGTTCTTCATCGAAGCCGGCGGCGCGGCTGGAAAGTTGTCTGATATTCATCGGCATCGTTCCTACTTGTTGATTGCATGTAACGTAGGGTGGGCTGCGCCCACCATGCAGGGCAGTGCGTGGTTGTTGCCGCTTTAGCGGCTTTACAACCACGGCCTACCCCTTGCGGGTGCAGCCCGACCTACATGTGATTATTTCCTGATCGCAAGCGCAAACGCATCCAGCATCGGCTGGATCGCAGCATGTTTCAATTTCAGCGCGGCCTGATTCACCACCAGCCGAGACGAGATGTCGGCGATATGCTCGACCGCCTTGAGGTGATTCGCCTTCAGCGTGCCACCGCTGCTCACCAGATCGACAATCGCGTCCGACAACCCCACCAGCGGGGCCAGCTCCATCGAGCCATACAGCTTGATCAAGTCAACATGCACGCCTTTTGCGGCGAAGTGATCCCTGGCAGTCTGCACATATTTGGTCGCCACGCGCAGGCGCGCGCCCTGGCGCACCGCAGATTCATAATCGAAATCGTCGCGCACCGCGACCATCATGCGGCAGCGTGCGATATTCAAATCCAGCGGTTGATACAGGCCGATGCCGCCATGTTCGTTCAGCACATCCTTGCCCGCCACGCCGATGTCTGCCGCGCCGTATTGCACATAGGTCGGCACGTCGCTGGCGCGCACGATAATCAGCCGCACATCGGCGCGGTTGGTCGGCAAAATCAGCTTGCGCGATGACTCCGGGTCTTCCAGCGCGGTGATACCCGCCGCGTTCAGCAACGGCAGGGTTTCCTCGAAAATGCGGCCCTTGGACAAGGCAATGGTAATCATGATGTTTATTTTATCCTACGTATCTGGGCACCGAGTGCCGAAAGTTTCGCCTCGATATGTTCGTAACCGCGATCCAGATGGTAGATGCGGTCGATCACCGTTTCCCCTTGCGCGACCAACCCGGCGATGACCAGACACGCCGAAGCGCGCAAATCGGTTGCCATGATTGCCGCGCCTTCCAGTTGCGCGCAGCCTTTTATCACGGCGGTATTGCCTTCCACGTCGATCTGCGCGCCCAAACGGCGCAGTTCCTGCACATGCATGAAGCGGTTCTCGAAAATCGTCTCGACCACCATCGCGCTGCCTTCCGCCACTGCGTTCAGCGCCATGAACTGCGCCTGCATGTCGGTGGGGAACGCCGGGTAAGGCGCGGTGCGCACATTCACCGCCCTGGGGCGTTTGCTCATTTGCAGGCTGATCGTGCCGTCCGCAACTTGAATAGTTGCGCCGGCCTCCTGCAACTTCTCCAGCACGTTGTCGAGAATGTCGGCGCGCGTATCGGTCAACGTGATGCTGCCGCCAGCTGCCGCAGCCGCGACCAAAAATGTGCCGCTCTCGATGCGGTCCGGCATGACACGATGGCTTGCACCATGCAACTTTTCCACGCCGGTGATGGTGACGGTATCGCTGCCCGCCCCTTCGATTTTGGCACCCATCGCGATCAGGCAATGCGCCAGATCCACCACTTCCGGTTCGCGCGCCGCGTTTTCCAGCACCGTCACGCCGTCCGCCAGCGTTGCGGCCATCATCAGGTTTTCCGTGCCGGTCACGCTGACCAGATCGAAGCATATCCGCGCGCCCTTGAGCCGCTTGGCTTTGGCATGGATGTAGCCATGCTCGATATGTATTTCCGCGCCCATCGCCTGCAGCCCCTTGATATGCAGGTCGACCGGACGCGAACCGATGGCGCAGCCCCCGGGCAGGGAAACGCGCGCCTCGCCGAAGCGCGCCACCAGCGGCCCCAGCACCAGAATCGCGGCGCGCATGGTTTTCACCATGTCATAGGGTGCTTCGAGCTTGTCGATATGCGCCGCAGACAAGACAACCTGGTTGCCGTTTGCCTCTATCTTTACGCCCATCTGTTGCAGCAGCTTGCGCATCGTGGCGACATCGTTCAAATCCGGCACATTGTCGAGTTGCAACGAATCACCGGTCAGCAGGCTGGCGCACAGTATCGGCAGGGCCGCATTTTTGGCGCCGGAGATGCGCACTTCACCATTGAGACGGCTGCCGCCTTGAATTGATAATTTTTGCATAAATTTTATTTTAATTAGCCTGTAGCTGGTAGCTCGTAGCCAAGCGGGTTCTGCTACAGGCTACCAGCTACAAGCTACGCGCTGATGTTTTCCCACTCTTGCGGTGTATAGGTTTTCATCGATAGCGCATGGATTTCCTCGCGCATCCGCTCTCCCAGGGTTTGATAAACCAATTGGTGGCGCTGCACGCGGCTTTTGCCCGCAAACGCATCGCTGACCACCACTGCTTCGAAGTGGCGGCCATCGCCCACCACGGTTAAATGCTCGGTCGCCATGCCTTGCGCGATATTGAGTTGAATGCTTTCTGGAGTGACCATTACCAATCCTGCCGTTCGTTAATTGAGAAATAAGACTTGCAAAGGCGCATTTTGCCCAACGTGCATGGCAAATATGCCACCCATGATGATAAACCCGCCATGCCCGTTTCCCCCTCTTCTAGATCTCCCCCGCAAGCGGGAGAGAGGGACGCGGTACTCGCTGCGCGAGTTTCACGTTGAAGGTTGCGCATGATACTAAAAACTGGCGGGAGATGCGCGCGGCACTTGATATGCCGCGCGCCTGGAAGAATCAAGCCGATTGCCGCGGCAGCAACTCGGTTACGCCGTACAGGTCAGCCAAACTGAGCAAATCCTCGGGGAGGCCGGTCACACGCAAGGTGCGCTGGCTGCGCTGTGCGGCGCGCAACCAGCCCAGCAACATGCTGACTGCCGCGGAGTCAACCGCCTCAACCTGGGAAAAATCCACCAGCAAATCTTCGCTGGCCAGATGCTGCAAGCCCGTTTCAAACAGCGCGGGAACGGTTGCGATAGTCAGGCGGCCGCGTATCACCAGTCGGCCATCCTCGCGCGTAATCACTTTGTCTCTGCCTTGTGCAACGGGGCATTGGCGGCAGTGGTGTTTTTGTCCGACAGCATCTTGATCAGACCATCGATGCCATTTTGCTGGATCTGCGTATCAAAAGTGCCGCGATAACTGGTCACCATACTGACCCCTTCTATAGTTACATCGAATGCCTTCCAGCCGCTGGCGGTTTTCTTCATTTCATAATCGACCGGAACCGGCGGGGACCCCGGTTTGTTGATGGCGGTCTTGACAGTCGCTTCGGTCGCGTCGGCAGCCATCTTGAACGGTTTAACGTCGATCGTCTGGTCGCGATACACGGTAAATGCCTTGGTATAGGTGCGCACCAGCATGTTGCGGAACTCCGTCACCAGCGCCTGTTTCTGTTCATTGGTTGCGGTCCGCCAATGCTTGCCCATCGCCAACTGCGTCATGCGCGTGAAATCAAAATGCGGCAATACCTTGGCATCCACCAGTGCCAGGATTTTTTTCTGATTGCCCGCCTGAATATCCTTGTCTTGCTTGACAATCGTGAGGACATCTTGCGCGGTAGCCTTGATCAACTCATCCGGCGCGACCATCTCGGCTTGCGCAACGCCGGCCATACACAACATAACCAACCACTTGGCAACCGTCTTCTGGGTGCTTAGTGGGATAGCTAGTTGTTTCACCAAAGCTACAACAATATTCACAAACCTTTTCATCCTTGAAACTCCTTGATTATTTGGCCGGCTCGTCGGCCTTGTTGTACAAGAACTTGCCGATCAGTTCTTCCAACACCATGGCGGATTGCGTCTTCTTCAGTTGTTCGCCATTCTTCAGCATTTCTTCGTCGCCGCCGGGCATCAGGCCGATGTACTGCTCACCCAGCAAGCCGGAAGTCATGATGTTGGCAAACGTATCCTTGGGAAATTGATAACGCCTGTCCAAATCCATTACCACCTTGGCCTCGTAGCGCTCCGTATCCAGCGTAATGTCCGTCACGCGCCCCACCAGCACCCCCGCGCTCTTGATGGATGCCTTCGGTTTCAAGCCGCCGATGTTCGAAAAATAGGCATGTACCTGGTACGTTTCAGACACGTTGTAGGTACCCAGGTTCCCCACCTTCATCGCCAGCATCACCAGCGCGGCAACGCCGGCTACCACAAATATCCCTACCCACAAGTCCATCGTCGTGCGTTCCATAACTCAATTCCCTCTAAACATGATTGCGGTCAACACAAAATCCAACATCAAGATTGCCAGCGACGAGGTCACCACCGTGCGCGTCGTCGCGCCGGACACGCCTTCCGCCGTGGGCGGCGCATCGTAACCTTCGAACAGCGCGATCACCGTCACCACGATACCGAACGTAAAACTCTTGATCACGCCGTTCAGGATGTCTTCGCGAAAATCCACGGCCGCCTGCATTTGCGACCAGAACGAGCCTTCGTCAACGCCGATCTGCACCACCCCGACCAGGTAGCCGCCGAACACCCCCACCGCGCTGAACAACGCAGCCAGCAGCGGCATGGAAATCACGCCTGCCCAGAAGCGCGGCGCAACGATGCGCGCGATCGGATTGACCGCCATCATTTCCATTGCGGAGATCTGCTCGGTCGCCCTCATCAGGCCGATTTCCGCCGTCATCGCCGAACCGGCGCGGCTGGCGAACAGCAGTGCGGCCACCACCGGCCCCAGTTCGCGCACCAGACTCAACGCCACCATGCTGCCCAGCGCCGATTCGGAGCCGTAGCGCTTGAGTGTTTCATAGCCCTGCAGGCCGAGCACCATGCCGACAAACAACCCCGCCACCATGATAATGATAAGCGACATCACGCCGGTGGAAAACAACTCCTTGATGATCAGATGGAAGCGCCGGAAACCGCTGCCCGAGTGCGTCAGCGTGAGCAGAAAAAAACGCGTCGCCACACCGATGCGCCACACCGCATTGATGACGCGATGGCCAATTCCCTTGAATGCTTTAACTGCCGGCATGGTGTCAGTCTTTCAAATTCAGGTCTTGGCGGTAATCACCGCCGGGATAATGGAAAGGCACCGGGCCATCCATCTCGCCATGCACGAACTGGTGCACAAATTCTTTATCCGAAGCGCGGATTTCATCGGGCGTTCCCTCCGCCTCGATCACGCCATTGGCCATGAAATAGACATAGTCCACAATCTTCAGCGACTCCTGTATGTCGTGCGTGACGATGATCGAAGTCGCACCCAGCGCATCGTTCAGGCGGCGGATCAAATCGCCGACCACGGTCAGCGAAATCGGATCCAGCCCGGCAAACGGTTCATCATACATGATCAGCATCGGATCGAGCGCCACGGTACGCGCCAGAGCCACGCGCCGCGCCATGCCGCCGGATAGTTCGGAAGGCATCAGGTTATGCGTGCCGCGCAACCCCACGGCGTGCAGTTTCATCAATACCAGATCGTGAATGATTTCTTCCGGCAGGTCGGTATGTTCGCGCATCTGGAATGCCACGTTGTCATATACCGACATATCGGTAAACAGCGCGCCGAACTGGAACAGCATCCCCATCTTGCGCCGCATCGCATACAAACCGTCCTGATCCAGCTCGTGAACCACCTGCCCATCCACCTTGACGCAGCCCTTGGTCGGCTTGAGCGCGCCGCCGATATGGCGCAGCAACGTGGTTTTTCCGCAGCCGCTCAACCCCATGATGGCGATCAGCTTTCCCTTCGGAAAAACCATGTTGATGCCCTGCAGCACGGGACGTTTATCGTAGGCGAAATTAAGTTCGCAAATTTCGGCCAAAACAGGCGAAGACAAAGTTGAAATCCAAAAAATCGGGAGGGCGCATTCTAAACCACAGCACAGCCAGTTCTCAACAAATCGTCGCTTCCATGAATATCAGGGCTTTTCTCCCTATTGAGCTTGCGTGCGCTTACCGCTATGCTCAGCGCCCAATGCCTATCTCCATGAGCGCAAATTGAAGCCCTTCCGACACTTCCCGGTCTGATGATCGTCGATGGCGATCCGCTGATTTACCAAGGATTGGCGGCTATATTTGGCAATAGCGTTGAGGTACATCAACCGGACTACGCTGCATAGCCGCATGGATGCGCATGAAAAACCAACCTATAGGACCCAGGCATGTACCTAGAACATTTCGGACTTGACGAACCACCGTTCAGAATCACGCCCGTGACGGTATTCTTTTTTTCCGGCGCCAATCGCGGCGAAATCCTTGATGCGTTGATCTATTCGTTAAGCGAAGCAGAAGGCATCGTCAAAGTCAGCGGCGAAGTCGGCAGCGGCAAAACCATGCTGTGCCGCATGTTGCTCGAGCGGCTGCCCAAACATGTTGAAACCATTTATCTCGCCAACCCGAGCCTGTCGCGCGAAGAAATGCTGTATGCGATTGCCGACGCGCTCGGCCTGAGCATCGACGGCAAGCGCGTCGGCATCGTCATGCACAGCATCCAGAACAAGCTCGAGGAGAAGGCCCGCGAAGGCAAGCGTGTCGTCGTACTGGTCGATGAGGCGCACGCCATGCCGCTGGATACGCTGGAAGAGTTGCGCCTGCTCTACAACTTGCAGGTCGGCAATGACAAGCTGCTGCAAATCATCCTGTTCGGGCAGCCGGAACTGAACGCCAAGCTGGATCAGCCGAACATGCGCCAGCTCAAGGACCGCATCGTCCACCATTTCCACATGCAGCCGCTGTCGCGCAATGCCCTCGAAAGCTACCTGATGTTCAGGATGCGCGCGGCCGGCTACCGCGGGCCGGACATTTTTTCGCCGAACGCCATCAAGCTCATCGCCGATGCGTCCAACGGATTGATGCGCCGCATCAACATCCTCGCGGACAAATCGCTGCTGTCCGCCTTCGTGGAAGACACCCACAACATCGGGGTTCGGCATGTGCAGGCGGCAATGCGCGACAGCGAACTCAAACCTGCCCGTTCCCTGGCCGGCAAAAAACTGCTGATGGGAAGCGCGGCAGGCATGCTGCTTTTAACGGGCCTGGCAGCCTGGTGGCTGCTGGACAGGCCACCTGCCCGCACATCGACCCAGCCGTCCCCGGCAATTGTGCCACAGCCGGATAACGCGCCTGTTCCCGCAACCGGCGAAAAAACAAATCCGGCAACCTCCAGCCTGGCTTCTCCCCCTCAACCGGCGGCAGATAATTTGCCGCCGGCGGCCACGCCTGCATCGATAGCAAGTGTCAGTCCGGCGACCGGCAAGGCAGGCCTGTATGAGCAGCGCCTCGCGGCAGGCAAACAATTGCTCGAACAGACCGCTTCGACGAGCTCAGGACAGGAAAAAACCGTTGCCAGCATTCAATTATTCTTCAACGAAGAGATCAAGCGGGAGCGCATCGAAAACTTCCTGAAACGCGCGGAAGGGCTGGGCAAGCTCTCCGAAATTTATCTGCTGCCCGCCAAATTTGGCGGCAAGGACGGGCTGCGCGTACTCTACGGTGCATACCCGTCGATTCATGCGGCACGCGACGCGATCAATGAATTGCCGCCGCGCTATCAGGAGACTTTCACCGCATCCGTTTACGCCTTTTAGCCTATTTATAAACCGAAGGCGTATTGAGCCAAACCCGCAAAGCTGCTAGGCTTCGTACCATAAGGGATAAGGAGAAAAAAATGCGCTTACGCAACATAATTTATCTCTGCACCGTCAGCGTAATTCTTGCCGGTTGCGGCACCAAACCGATTCAGCCGTCGGATAAGCATATCCAACAGCCAGCCGGCCCGCTGTCCGCCGCGACCGGCATTCCGCAGACCATAAAACGCAGCGTCGTTCTACCACCGCCCAAGCCGGCAGCCAAGATGGAGACCTACAGCGTCATCGTCACCAATGTTCCCGCGCAGGAAATCCTGTTCGCCCTGGCGCGCGATGCGAAAATCAATCTGGATATCCACCCCGGCATTCAAGGGACGGTCACCCTGAACGCGCTCAACCAGACCCTGCCGCAAATCCTTACGCGCATCGCCAGGCAAATCGATATGCGTTATGAACTGGACAATGGCAATCTGAGCGTGATGCCGGATACGCCCTATCTGCACCATTACAAGATCGATTATGTGAACATGACGCGCGACTCTGATGGGACGATGTCCAATGCCACACAAGTTGGTTCCAATTCATCCGGCAGTGCTGCCGGAACAGGCAGTTCCGGCAACAACAATTCATCGCTTACCATCAAGAACAAATCCAATAACCATTTCTGGGACGTCCTGATTCAGAACATCAAGGACATCCTGCATGAGACCGACAAGATATTGCCATCCGGCTCCAGTGAAACCGTAGTGCAGCAGGTAAGCGCGGCCAGCAGCACCGGAACCGGCGTGCAACCGGCAACCGGCAAAAAGTCTGCTCCCAAGGTTGGCATAGAAAGCAGCCCCAATCCAGTGAGCGTGCAAGAAGGTGGCACCACCGTCACACGCACCAACACTTTCCGCGAAGCCGCATCGGTCATCGCCAACCCGGAGAACGGCATCATCACGGTGCGCGCCACCGGCAAACAGCATGAAAAGATCCAGGAATTTATTGCCCAGATAATGGGCAGTGCTCGCAGGCAGGTCCTGATCGAAGCCACCGTGGTGGAAGTGGAATTGAGCGATCAATATCAACAAGGTATCAACTGGTCATTATTGCAGCGTGGCGGCACCGGTTTCCAGTTTAAGCAAGCTGCAACAGGCCAGAGCGGCGCCGGGATTGGTTTGGTGGCCGGCAATACTGCGAGCATGTTCATTCTCGATTACCTTAACCCCACCTCACGATTGGGCAACCTGGCTGCATCAGTTTCCCTGCTGGAATCATTCGGCAAGGTAAAAGTGCTGTCCAGCCCCAAACTCAGCGTGATGAACAACCAGACCGCGATACTGCGCGTGGTGGACAATCTGGTGTACTTTGTTATCAATGTCACCACCACCGCGCCAACTTCAACCAGCTCGGCATTCAGCACGTATTCAACCACTCCCAACACCGTGCCTATCGGTATCACCATGAGCGTGACGCCACAGATCAGCGATAGCGATACAGTGCAAATCAACTTGCACCCATCAATTTCACGCCTGCTTGGTTATGTCAACGACCCCAACCCGAGCCTGGCCCTGGCAACGCCTCCGGTAGTAAGCCGCATCCCGGTAACCTCGACGCGCGAGATGGAATCGATATTGAAAATCGAGAGCAACCAGATCGCTGTGATGGGCGGACTGATGCAAGACACGGCGACCAACAACACCGATTCCATACCAGGCCTGTCCGGCATCCCGCTAGTGGGCGAGCTGTTCAAGCAGCGCAATGACACGACCAAAAAAACCGAACTGGTGATTTTCCTGCGCCCGACGGTCATCAAGGATGCCAGCATCGACGGCAATTTCAGCGCATACCGCGATACGCTGCCGGATCAGAGCTTCTTCAAAGAACCCGCCAGCGGCAACCCTTGAAAAACCTCTGAATATGAGCCTGCTCCTCGATGCACGCAAAAAATCGCTGCAAGCGCAATCTGCGCAGCCGGAGACCGGTGCAGGCCCGGATACGGCCGCCCCGCAGACCGGGGATCAGGCACGCAGCGCCGGGCATAATTTGTTCGCCGCAAAATCCCTGCTCCCAATTGCCGGCCTCACACTGCCCAACCGCAATTTGCTGTACGCCCTGGGCGGCACGGTTTTGCTGCTCGCTGCCGGTGCGGCTTATTTGTGGCATGCGGGTTCTGCGAGCAACACGACACCCCTGCACCCTATAAGTGCGCCGCCTGCCCCACCGGTTGGCCAGATACAACCCGCCGCCGCAACAAACCCTGTAATACAAAATATACCGATTACAGAGGTCAGCAAACCAAGCGCCGCGGACGATCTTGAAAAAACCCGACAGGTCGCCGCCATGCCGCAACCGCGCAACAGCGCCCCGACACCCTCGAATAGCAACCCGATACGCATAAAACAGCAGAAAACCGAACCTGTCGATCCGCTGCTGAGGGATGCCTATCTCGCTTATCGCAGCGGCAAACTGGACGAAGCCTGGCAACTGTATCTGGCGATGTTCAGGAAGGATGCGCACCATCCCGATGTACTGCTTGGGCTGGCAGCCATCGCCCAGCAGCGCGGGGAAAACCAGGCGGCGGCACAGTATTTCGGCCGCGTACTGACACTGGATCCGCGCAATGCCGTGGCAAATGCCGGGATGTCCGCGTTAAGTGCGGATGACGACCGCAACGAAAGCCGTTTAAAAACCCTGCTCCGCGAGCAGAGCAATTCAGCCGTCCTGCATTTTGCGTTGGGCAACCTGTATGCCGGGCAATCGCGCTGGGGCGAAGCGCAACAGGCCTACTTCAACGCCTATACGCTGGAATCCGGCAATGCCGAATACGCCTTCAATCTCGCGGTCAGCCTCGACCACCTCGGACAGAAAAAGTTAGCCGCGCAGCATTATCAGCGCGCCATGCAGCTCGACCCATCACACAGCGCGGGCTTCGATCACGCGCAAATTTCACAACGCGAGCAAGAACTAACGGGCATAGCAAGGAGCCTCCCCTGATAATGAAAATTGCCCGTTCCCTCTCCTCAATCCTCTGGATGAAACAACTAGCCATTCGACTAGGCTGCAAAACACCGCAGCCAAGTCGCTGGTTATCCCGCAAGCGGGCGAGGAGGCAAACGAATCGCTACGCGAGTTTCACTTTAACGCGTTAAATCGCCAAGCCAAAAAACTAAAGTATGGACAACCAACTCCAACAACCGCTGGGACGCATGCTGGTCAATAAGGGTGTAATCAGCGATGACCAGTTGCGTATCGCCCTGCAAGAGCAGAACAAGTCGCACCAGCCGCTCGGCCGCTTGCTGGTGCGCCTGGGCTTCCTGTCGGAAGCCACCATCCGCGATGTGTTGTCGGAAAATCTCGGGCAGGAAAGCGTTGACCTCACCGCCGTCATCATCGACCCTGCCGCGCTGGCTCTGATTCCCAAGGATGTCGCGCGGCGCTACCAGTTGTTGCCGCTGTCGGTGGACAAGGCCGGCCGCATCCTGACCCTGGCGATCGCCGATCCGGACAACATCATCGCGCTGGATCAGGTGCGCGCCCTGCTCAAGGATGAATACCGGCTGATCACCCAGCTTGCCAGCGAATCCGACATCCTGCGCGCGATCGACCAGTACTACGGCTTCGAGCTTTCCATCGACGGCATCCTGCATGAAATCGAGCCGGGCGAGATGGAATACCAGGCGCTGCAATCCGGCGTCAACGAATTCAGCCAGCCGGTGGTGCGCCTGATCGACGCGCTGCTCACCGAGGCGGTGCAGCGCGGCGTTTCCGATATCCACTTTGAACCGGAAAGCAGCTTCCTGCGCATCCGCTACCGCGTCGACGGCGTGCTGCGCCAGGTGCGCAGCCTGCACAAGAGCTTCTGGCCGGCAATGGTGGTACGGCTGAAGGTGATGAGCAACATGAATATCGCCGAGACGCGCGCGCCGCAGGACGGGCGCATCTCGCTGCGCCTGTCCGGCCGGCCGATCGATTTCCGCGTGGCTTCGCATCCCACCACGCATGGCGAAAACATGGTGCTGCGCATCCTCGACCGGCAGAAAGGCATCGTGCCGCTCGACCAGATCGGCCTGGACGATACCGCCCTCAACCTGCTCAAGATGATTATCGCCAAGCCGGAAGGCATCGTGCTGGTCACCGGCCCGACCGGCAGCGGCAAGACCACCACGCTGTATTCCGTGCTGAACCACATCAACACTGAATCGATCAACATCATGACCCTGGAAGATCCGGTGGAATATCCGATTGCCCTGATCCGCCAGACTTCGATCAACGAGTCCGTCAAGCTGGATTTCGCCAACGGCATCCGCTCCATGATGCGCCAGGATCCGGACGTCATCCTGGTCGGCGAAATCCGCGACCACCCGACCGCCGAAATGGCGTTCCGCGCCGCGATGACCGGCCACCAGGTCTATTCGACGCTGCACACCAATTCCGCCATCGGCGCGATCCCGCGCCTGCTCGACATCGGCATCCTGCCTGACATCATGGCCGGCAACATCATCGGCGTCATGGCGCAACGCCTGATACGCGTATTGTGCAAGGAATGCAAATACCCGTACCAGCCGGATGCACCGGAACGCAGACTGCTGGGCATCGCGGCCAATCAGGATATCACCCTGTATCGCGCGGCCGGTTGCGAAGCCTGCCATCACCATGGTTACAGCGGGCGCATGGCCATCATGGAGTTGCTGAAGATGGATCATGACCTGGACGATCTGGTTGCTTCCCGCGCCAGCACCAGCAAAATCAAGGAGGTTTCACTCTCCAAGGGATTCCGCCCGCTGGCGATTGACGGCATCCGGCGCATCCTGCAGGGCGTTACCTCGCTGGCGGAAGTCAGCCGCGTGGTGGATCTGACCGACCGGATTGGCTAAGGAACCTCTGAATATGATCCTCATGAACCGCGTTGCTGCCAAATTTGCGATGGATGCTAGGAGCGAACCGCGTCGAATAGCCGTAGCGTATTCGCAAGGTAAGCGACAACGCAGACGCGCAAATTTGGCGCAACCCCTTGGGGCACTGGCTTTGCGGGCGGCTGGCTGTGTTGCTCGGCTTGCGAAGGGAATAACCATTCGCTGCACCTCGCGCCTTGCCCGCCATCCCGCAAAGCCGAGTGCGCGGTCATGCGGATCATATTCAGAGGTTCCCTAATGGCCCTTTATTCCTATCGCGCCATCAACGATCAGGGAAAGACCGGCAAGGGCATGCAGGATGCCGCCAATGTCGTGGATCTGGAGTTGCGCCTGAAGCGCGGCGGTCTGGATTTGATCGACGCCAAAGAGTACCGCGGCAAAGTCGGATTAAGACGCGGCAAAATCAAACGCCCCGAGCTGATTACCTTTTTTTTCAATCTCGAACAGCTCACCCGTGCCGGCGTACCTTTGCTGGAAAGCCTCGCCGATTTGCGCGACACCATGAACGATCCTCATTTCCGCGAAATTATCGCCAACCTGGTCGAATCCATCGAAGGCGGGCAAAAACTTTCCCAGGCCATGGAACAGCATCCCGATGCGTACGATAAGATATTCATCAGCCTCGTTCATGCCGGCGAGGAGAGCGGTAGCGATCGCCTGCCGGAAATTTTCCTGCATATCACCGAATCGCTGAAGTGGCAGGATGAAATGGCCTCGCACACCAAAACCATCATGCTCTATCCTGCCTTCGTTGGCTCCGTCGTGTTGGCGATTACCTTTTTCCTGATGATTTACCTGGTGCCGCAACTGGTCGGCTTCATCAAGGACATGGGGCAGGAAATCCCTATCCAGACGCGCATCCTGCTGGCCACCTCGGCATTTTTCGTGGATTACTGGTATGCGCTCATTGCGTTGCCGATTATTTTGCTGATTGCCGTCAAGCTGATCATCGCCTCCAGCCCGGAGATGCAATTCAAATTCGACAACCTGAAACTCAACCTGTGGGTGACCGGCCCCATTTTGCGCAAGATCATCCTGGCGCGTTTTGCCAACACCTTCGCCATCATGTACGGCTCCGGCATCAGCATCCTCGCCTGCATCGCCAATTCGCGCGATGTGGTCAACAACTACGCCATCGCCAAAAGCCTGGAAGACGTGATGCATGAAATCGAGGCAGGCAAAAACCTCACGCAAAGTTTCCAGCACACCGGCATGTTTCCGCCACTGGTGATACGCATGCTTCAGGTGGGCGAAGCCACCGGTTCGCTGGATAAGGCGCTGCTCAATGTCAGCTACTTTTATGACCGCGACGTGAAGGACTCCATCAATAAAATACAGGCCATGATCGAACCGGCCATGACCATCATTCTCGGCGCACTGCTCGGCTGGGTGATGCTGTCGGTGCTGTCGCCGATCTATGACATTATCGGCAAGGTGCAATTCTGATGAAACTGCTGCTGCTCCTGAGCGCCGACCACCTCCATGCGCAACTCATGGCAGGCGGTAAAATCACCCTGCAACGCGAGTTTACCGATTCACCGGAGGGGCAGGAAAATTTTGCCGCTTTCGTGCAAGAGGTCAAGCACCCAACCTACTTGCTGGTCGATTTGATCGAAGAGGATTTTCGCCAGGAGACCATTCCACACCTGAGCGGCAGCCGCCGTACTGCGCTATTGCAGCGCAAATTCGAACAGTTTTATCGCGGCACCCCCTTCCCTCAGGCAACCCTGCTGCAGCGCCAAAAAACCGGGCGGCGCGACGACGACATGCTGTTCTCGGCGCTGACCAACCCAGCGCTTATCAAGCCCTGGCTGGATATCATGCTGGCACAGCAAACCCCGCTCGCCGGAATTTATTCGGTACCGCAGATCAGCGCACCGCTGGTCGAAGACCATCCATCGAGCCACCTGCTGCTGATTTCCTGGGAAAAATTCGCCGGGTTGCGTCAAACCTACTTCAGCAACCATCGCCTGCAAATATCCCGACTGACGCCCATCCATGCCGACCTGACCTTCCAGCAAGCCGTGGTCAGCGAACTTACCCGAACTTATCAATATCTGAAGAGCCTGAGTCTGCTGCCGTCCGGACAAACACTCGATGTGCGCCTGCTGGGCCATAGCCACGACCTTATTGAACTGCAACTGGAACTGCCGAGAAGCGCAGATATGCGCTATGACTTCGTCGACCTTGCGGATCTCGCCAAGCGACACCATATCGACTACAGCTTCACCGATTCAGATGCCAGCCAGGTATTTCTGCACCAGCTCGCGACCCGCCCGCCGCAAACCCATTATGCGAACGCGACCCACACGCACTACTTTACGCTGTGGCAATTAAGGCTCGCGCTTAACCTGGCAAGCGGCATGTTGTTGTCCGGAATGCTGCTGTGGGGGGCGGCCAACCTGTGGCAAAGCAGCCACGATGCCGCAGAAGCCGCATCGCTTAAAACCCTGGCGCAACGCACCCTGCACGAAGCGCAGGAGATCACCCTCGCCTTCCCGAACACCTACGCTCCCGCAGCCGACATGAAGGCCGGCGTATCCGTCATGCGCAAGCTCAATCAGTATGATTCCTCACCGGGCGGTATTTTGCGCCCGCTCAGCGCAATACTCGACCGCCATCCGCGAATCGAACTTGACGATCTCGCCTGGCGGATGGACGCGACCGAGCCGGTTGTCCCCAACACGCTTGCCGATGTCCCGGCTCAAGTCATCATTATCAAAGGGCGCATGACCGATTTCGCGAATGACTACCGCGCCGCGCTGAACTATCTGGAAAACTTCCAGCGCGACCTGACCGCACAGGGCTACCAGGTCGCGGTACTGGCCAAACCGCTGGATGTCAGCCCGAGCGGCAGTATTGCCGACCAACGTGACATATCTACAGACGCACTCGCCTTTTCCCTGAAAATTTCCCGGAGGCCGCAGGCATGAAGCTCTCCGCATCGGATTTCCCGTTGATACGGCAGAGCGTTCTGGCGGTTTGCGCATCGGCCATCATCAGCACAGTCATCCTGTACAGCAGCGGCAAATATGCGGAAAGCACGCAAAACGACCGGCGTAGTGCGCAAACCATGCTCAACGATGCGCGCAACCGGCTGACCACGGCGCGTCAAGACCAGCAAAACATGGCGATCTATGCCGACGAGTATGGCGCATTGATCGAGCAAAAAATCATCGGCGACGACCAGCGCCTGGACTGGATAGAAGGCCTGGAAAAAATCCGCCTGAAGAATCTGGTGACCGACTTCCGCTACAACATCGCGCCGCAAAAAATTTATGCTTCCCAACCGCCGATCGACAGCGGTAATTTCGACATCCGCTACAGCGAAATGAAACTGCAATTCGACTTGCTCCATGAGGCACAGCTGCTGAATTTCTTTGCTGCGCTGCGCACCGATATCAAGGGCTGGTATCAACCGGAAGGCTGCACACTGCAACGCACAGGCGATGAGAACGGGCAAACTGCTGCAACCCAACTCAAGGCCGAATGCAGCGGCGGCTGGATTACGCTCAAGAACCGGAATCCACCAAAATGAACCCGATTCTCAAAACAGACTTGATTACGCTTCCCGTACTGGCACGGCGCGCCGTGCCCCTACCTTTCAAAATTGGCCTGTGCGCCTTTGGATTAACGGAAATTGTAGGGTGCAATAAGCGCAGCGCATTGCACCATAACGTTCGGCGCAATGCCCGTTGGTTATTGCGCCCTACTGCTACGGTTTATAAATGCATTCCGATCATCGTTTCAGCAATCGCCCTGCTTGCCATCCCAGCCTCCTCAGGCGCCGAACCGCTCGGCCGGCTGTTCTTCACCCCGGAGCAACGCGCGCAGATGGAATATTCCAGACTTCCGGATAGCGGTTCCAGTGGCAGCAGCCGCTCACTGACCGTCAATGGCATCGTGCAGAAACACGGCGGCGAACGCACCGTCTGGATCAACGGCGTGCCGCAACCGGCCGGCAGGAGCGACGAGCGCGCGCCGGAAAGCGTCCCGATCGCGATTCCCGGCCAATCGCAGCCGGCCAAAGTCAAGGTCGGGCAAAGGGTGATCATCGGCCCGGCGACCACCGAAAAATAGGTCCCCATGCATCCGACTCGACCTCGCCATCAAGCCATAACCAGACAGCGCGGCGCCGCGCTGCTGGTGATGCTGGTGATCATGGTATTGGGGATTGCCGCCGCGCTGATCAACTCGCTCAGCATAGCTGCGCTGAAAACCGCGCGTCAGGAAACCACCGTCGCCGCACTGGCGCAGGCGAAGGAGGCGCTGATCGGCCGCGCGATATCCGACGACAACCGGTTGGGCAGCCTGCCGTGCCCGGACATGGACAACGACGGCGTCGTGGATGGCGTTGCGGGAAACTGCACCTCCTCATACATCGGCAGATTCCCCTGGAAAACCCTCGAATTGTCTGACATCGGTGATGGGAACGGAGAGCATCTGTGGTACGTCCTTTCACCATCATTCAGGGACAATCCCGCAGCCGAACCGCTGAACAGCGTGTCGCCGAATCTCTGGGCAGACCCGCTGACGCTCGGAGCCGAAACGAACATCGTCGCGATCATCTTCGCGCCCGATGCCCCGCTCAGTGGCCAGAATGGCCGCCCGAGCAACAACATCGCCGACTACCTGGAAGGCGCGAATGCCGACGGCGATGCGGCTTATGCGACCGGTCCGGCGAGCGAGACGTTCAACGACCGGGCACTTGCCATCACGCGTACCGACCTCATGGCTGCGGTCGAAAAGAGAATGGCAGCCGAGGCGCGAAAGCTGTTGACGGATTTCTACGCGAACAGCTCGGTCGCTGCGGGGTCGCGCTACTTCCCGTATGCGGCCACGCTCGGCACGAACTCGCCCGTAAGCGGACTGCAGCGCGGACTGCTGCCGGTGTCCTGCCGCTTCCAGAAGAGCGGCACTACTTACATTTGCAACTGCAGCGGGGCCGTCGATCTCGTCAACCGCTCGAACTTCAAGTTCACCGACGCCACCGGAACATGCGTTTTATCCGGGTCTCCCCCGGATCGCTGCCAGTGCGGCGCGAGCGGCGGCACATGCATCGGAAAGCGCATCCACGCCGGCGCTGTTGCGGAAGTGCGCTCGTCGATATCGCTGGACGCGATGCAGATAGCTGGCAACGGCAAACTGACGCCGACACCAGCGGACTGGTTCCTGGACAATCAATGGGAGCGGACGATCTTCTTCGCGGTGGCCGCAGGCTGCACGGCTGCCGCGCCCGGCTGCAGCGGTGCCATGCTGAGTGCCGGCCATCTGTCGGATATCGCGGCCGTGGCAATCTCGACAGGCATCCCGCTTGCATCCACCGAGGCCAAAGCCACATCACAGTCCGGTTACCCGTCGGCGGCGGTGGATGACTATCTGGACAGCGTGGAAAACACCAATGACGACGACGTCTTCAGTATGATCGGAAAGGCGCGGACTCCGGCCTATAACGACACAGTCGTCGCAATACCGCGAGGCTCGCTGTGACTGTTCACCAGCTTAATCACCGGTGCTATGGCTCAACAAGGCAGGCCGCGACGCTGCGGCCCGGGCGAGGCTTTACCCTGGTCGAAATGGCGGTAGTGCTGATGATTGTCGGATTGTTGCTGTCCGGGTTGATACCGACCATAAGCAGCCAGGTCGAACAACGGCGCACGAACGAAACAAGCAAAACACTGAAAGAAACAAAGGATGTTCTGTTGGGGTTTGCTGTCGCCAACGGTCGATTGCCCTGCCCGGCCTCCGCCACCAGCAACGGTGTTGAGAGCTTCTGTACCGGCTCCGGCTCCTGCGGCGCCGAGGTTCTGGTTCCGCCCACGCATGGTCGCTGCTTCAATCCGTACGACGGCTTCGTTCCGGCTGTGACACTCGGCATCGACCCGATCAATAATCAGGGGCAGTTGCTCGACGCCTGGGGAAATCCTGTCCGTTACGCAATCACCAATGTCAAGGACACCTCGAACAACTTCTACTTCACCGCATCCGATGGCATCAAGACACGCTGGAATTCGGGGATCTCGCCGAATCCCGACCTGCAAGTCTGCTCCACCAGCACCGGTCTGACCACCGCCACACCTGGCAGTGCGGACTGCGCTTCAGGAAAAGCATTGACCAACAATGCGGTGGCGGTCATTTATTCCCTGGGCAAGAACTCCGCCACGGGAGGCGCCAGCGGCGACGAGGCTCACAACCCCAACCCACAAACCGCCATAACCGCAGACCGGGCTTTCGTTTTCCATGAACCGACACAATCCGGCGCAACGAATGGCGAGTTCGATGATATCGTCATCTGGCTTTCTCCAAACATTCTCTACAACCGTATGGTGATGGCAGGCAAGCTGCCTTAAGCTCTGCGCCAAGACGTTCCCTGCGGCGTGTCCTCCAGCACGATTCCCGCTTCCAGCAACTCCTTGCGGATACGGTCGGCCTCGGCGAAGTTCCTGGCCTTCTTGGCCGCAAGGCGCGCCTCGATCTGCGCGCCGATCGCCGCATCGTCCAGCCCGCCTGCGCCGCGTTGCAGGAACGCCTGCGGGTCGCGTTGCAGCAGCCCGAGCACAGCTCCCAACGCCTTGAGTTGCGCGGCCGCTTGCGCGGATTGGGCACGGTTCACTTCGTTGGCGAGATCGAACAGCACCGCCACCGCTTCGGGCGTGTTGAAGTCGTCGTCCATTGCGGTTTTGAAGCGCTGTGCGTGGGTGGTGCTCCAGTCAACGACAACCCCCCCAGCCCCCCTTGTCAGGGGGGAGCCAGTCTCCTCCCCTGACAAGGGGAGGCCGGGAGGGGTTATGCTTTTCAGCGCGGTGTACAGCCGCGTCAGCGCGCCCTTCGCATCGTCCAGGTGCGCGTCGGAATAGTTCAGCGGGCTGCGGTAATGCGCGCGCAGGATGAAAAAGCGCACGACCTCCGCGTCGTATTTCTTCAGCACCTCGCGGATCGTGAAAAAATTGCCGAGCGACTTGGACATCTTCTCCTCGTCCACGCGCACGAAGCCGTTGTGCATCCAGTAATTCA